>Ga0209407_1002978_pt1 | contig 15163 bp, 15 predicted proteins | sample AD_JPNHG3_MetaG_FD_184410 | JGI IMG/M metagenome (GOLD analysis project Ga0209407, IMG submission 184410) | Active sludge microbial communities of municipal wastewater-treating anaerobic digesters from Japan - AD_JPNHG3_MetaG (SPAdes) (version 2) | ecosystem: Engineered > Bioreactor > Anaerobic... | reverse complement strand
TTGGCTAATTCATCATCTCTGGTTGTATGCGATATAAATATTGGCATTGAATCACTCCTTATTTTTTATCTCTGGGAGGGCATGGGTCGTTTCCGTAGCTGTTGCCAGCTCGGATCTTTCCATCTGTGCCATGGATTTTGGTGTCCGACTTCGGGTTTCTGGCGATGTTCTCTGCCACTTTAATAGCCTCTGCTTGTGTGCGGGTAACTTTGGTCGCCTTGGTGTTGCCCGCGCCTTTAACTGCCCAGCCATCAGGGTGTTTGATAACATGCTGGTTTTTGCCTTTAGTCATAATTACGCCTCCATGTATTTGTTAATGATTTCCGGTTTGATTCGCCATTCGCCGGTGAGCATTTTCTGCATCAAGCCACGCTTCTGGGTTTTGTATTTTTCTGCGAGTTGTTTTAACAGATCGATTTCGTTCATAGCAGTATTTAGCAAAAACTGGATTTTTTCTTGTTCTTCTCGACTTGGCAGCCAGAATGTAATTCCAAAAAAATCAGATTTCGTAATATTCAGGAGTCCATGACTTCTTGCACCTTCTTGACAGACTGCACGTAATTCGCGGTTAACCGCCCCAGACTCAAACAAGAGGAGAAGAAAATCGGATTCGCATGGAGCGTTTGGTTTTAATGCGAAACAGAGATACAATGTCGATAAGACGCCTTTATCATATCTATCCAAACGTTTTGTCGCGCCATAGGGATATCCTTTGGCGGCACTTCGGTTGTAGGCAAACTCTCCATTTTTCAGGAGGTAGTAACCGGTCACATTGTCAGCCGATACACTTTTCTTGTAAAACTCAAGCTGGTTGATTAACCCGGCTTCGGCCGATGAAGTCAGTACGTTCGTATTGTTTTCGCTGTTCTTGCGAGTTACCGGGTTGCAAACTTCCCCCAGCCGCACCTTTTTCCATGCCGTGTTTTTCTGTGTGTTCTGTGTATTCTGTGGTTCTGAAATTAGCTTCCGCAACAGCCATTGAAACCTTTTTTCCTTCGCCTGAATCAGCCGCTCGGTTTTCTCGATGGCCTCATCCCAGGTGGAGAGCAGGTCGGCAATGGCCTTTTGCTCGGGGAGCGGGGGGAGTGGCACTAAAATTTGTTCGAGAACATTGGCGTTAAACTGTGGTTGCCCTCCACCTGTGACGAGATTGTTGGCTTGAAACCAATATTTGTTTGATTGAGAGAAGTGAAAATAAAAGACAGGTGTTAATCTCTTCTTATTTGGAATTATTTTGATCAAAAAAGATGCATAAATAGCAGGAGAATCGTTTTTATAGAGAAGGGTTTTTCCGAATGTCCCGCCGGTTCGTGCAACAAGAATATCGCCTTTTTTGACCTTGTATCGCTCTAATTCATCACTATAAGTTATGAATTTCACGCCATTCGCCTTAAGTGAGCCATTTTCATCAATATCGGTAATTCTGATGAATCGGATGTCGCCAGCATCCTGCGCAGAAGCAGTGTGGCCATATGAAAAATCTGCAATAGAGCCTAATTTAGCTTCTCGGAATGGTTCGCTCATTTTAGATCTTCCAGTAGTTGAGAGTTCAATGACGAATTCGCTTTTATCGCTGAACCTCCTGTTCTTCTTTTTTGAAAAAGCATACACGTCATCCTTGAAGTGTTCAAGAAACGGCAGAAAGTATACACGTCAACCTCGATGTGTTCAAAAAACGGCAAAAAGTATACACGTCACAAGCGACCTGTGTACATTCAACCACTGAATACACGGAACACTCTGACGTAGGCGTTCCTGCTCGGCTTTCCGTGTACTCCGTGTGTTCCGTGGTCTCTTTCTCCACCACTGAATACACGGAACACTCTGACGCAGGTATTCCTGCTCGGCCTTCCGTGTACTCTGTGTGTTCCGTGGTCTCTTTCTCCACCACGGAATACACGGAACACTCTGACGTAGGCGTTCCTGCTCGGCTTTCCGTGTATTCTGTGTGTTCCGTGGTTCCTTTCACGATGCCGGCTCCCTTGGGTCTATTTCTTAAAGTCGTCATTTCGCTTTGTTTCCCGTAGCCGATTCAATCTGGATGGATTCATCGGTTTTTGATTCACCAGGGAGATTGACAAACAGCTCCACCAGAGGTGTGTTGATGTAGTAGTTTGTACGACCATGACGGTGCTTCTCAAGAAATCCGGCATCCACCAGTTTGTCCAGATAGCGTGTGGCGGTCAGGCGGGAAACGTTTAGATCCCGTTGGATGAAGCTGATCTTGGTGTATGGATGGCAAAAGAGGTTGTTGAGTAAGTCCTGACTGTAAAAACCGGGAAACTGCTCGCGGATGCGATGCTTATAGTCCTGCATGATGGAACGGATGCTGGTGACGAGCTGGATTGTTTGCCGCGAGGTTGTCGCAATGCTTTCGAGCATGAACAACACCCATTGTTCCCAGACCTGTTTGGTGCGAACCTCCTGAAGCAGCCGATAGTAGTCGCCTTTGTTCTGGATAATGTACCGGCTCAGATAGAGCACCGGCAAGTTGAGCAGGCCGTTTGCCACGAGATACAGGATGTTAATGATGCGGCCAGTGCGCCCGTTACCATCGTAGAACGGATGGATGCTCTCAAACTGGTAATGGATGATCGCCATCTTGATGAGCGGATCCACATCAAGGCGTCCAGGGTCATTGATAAATAATTCGAGATCGCTCACCAGTTTGGCGATTTGCTCAGGATGCTGGGGTGGCGTATAGACCACTTCGCCTGTAGCTTTGTTTTGTAGTGCCGTTCCCGGCAGTTTGCGGAACCCAGCGGTATTTTGTTCAAGCTCACGCTGGATGTCGAGTATCTGATTGAGCGTGATCAAGCCTGTTTCGCGTACGGAAACAAATCCCACACGCAGTGCGTTGACATAACGCGAGACCTCTTTCGCTGCTGGGCTGGCGGACTCGTCAGCAAATTCCGCCTTGAACAGATCGTCATGCGTGGTGACAATGTTCTCGATTTCTGAACTGTCTTTCGCTTCCTGAAGCGCAAGAGCTTGGATCAGGATGTTTTCATTGGGTATCGTGGCCGCAACGCCCTTAAGCTCAGCAAGATACCGATGCGCTTCGACCAGCTTTTTCAGTATGGCCTTCGTTTCGAAGTCGACGGAAGGGGGCAGCAGGGGAAGACTGAAACCATTCACATCCTGCGTCATATCGAACCTCCTGTTCTTCTTTTTTGAAAAAGCATACATGCCATCCTTGAAGTGTTCAAAAAACAATAAAAAGTATACACGTCACCAAAGATGTGCTAAAAAAGTAAAAAAAAGTATACACGTCGCAAGCGACATGCATACTTTCAGCGGGAAGTTGAACAGATGCATTCACTTCTTAACTCCCAGCCCCTCCAGTTTTTCCGCCATCTTTGCCCGTACTGCGGCCAGTTCTTTTTCAGCCCCTTCCGAACGTGAATCATCTTGGCCAAGTCCGCCATAAAGCCCTTTATAGCCGTGGTTCTGGAAGATCGCAAAATCGAGATTAGAATCCACACCCGCCTGCTGCGCCGCCTCCACCAGTTTCTTGTTGTGTTCCCTCATCTCATTGCGAAGGAAAAGCCGTTTTTCAATGTTTTTATCACTCATTTATAAAACCTCCTACACGAAACCATTTTCGTAACGCCAAGGAGATAGTTGAACTTTTGAATTCGTGTTCATTCGTGGTTCCCTCCGAGTTTTCTAAGCATTTCAACCGCCTCCGTTTCAAACTTTGAAAAGGCGAACCACTTTTTACCTAGGTCTTTAAGGGATGCGCCGATATGGTAAATCTCTTTTTCATCGATAATTAGAAAACGGTCGTGGGCGTCTTTAAAGGTTTCAATTGTAATGGGCGGGTATTGCTCGTTATGTTTTTTCAGATCCAGTGCCAGTTGTTTGGAGATCGCTTTCGTGTAAATCGTTGCCGTTACACCTTTATTGCGCTTACTGAAAAGGGTCAGCACTGAATCATCGACATAATTATCAATGAGAACCAGATCGTTTTTTGCTTTACGAACAAGATCAGCGACAAACGCATAGGCATCGTAAACCTGTCCATCGTAGAAGATTCCTTGTTTAGGTGGGTCACCACTTTCGAGTGCCAGAAAAACCTTCTCGAAATTCTTTCCCGTTTCCGATTCAAAGGCGACTTGACGGCGTTCGACGTTATCCAGACGGGCAAAGATGTTGGCGTTGTGCTGAATGAATTTACGCATTTCAACAAAAGCACGCATGATTCGCACATGAACCACTGCGGCCTTTGCGCTTTTCAAAACGCCTGCGAGACTTGCAACACCCTGCTCCGTGAAAACATAGGGTAGAGAACCACCAAGATGTTTTCTGGAAGGTATCGCATTTTGCGATACCATGAAATCGACCTCGGATTCGCTTAACTGAAACATGAAATCTTCAGGAAAACGCTCGATATTGCGTTGAACCTGTTCACGCAATCGAATCGGCTTCACTTCGTAAAGTGCGGCTATATCTCTATCCAGCATAACTTGTAGATTACGAATCAGATAGATTTTTTCCTTAATTGCCTCAGGCTCGTCCATTCGTGGTTACCTCTGAATCTGTTGCAGTTTTTCCGCCATCTTTGCCCGTACTGCAGCCAGCTCTTTTTCCAAGTCGTTTATTTCCGCCTGCACCGCGTCAATGTCGATTTCCTCTTCCTCTTCAAAGGTGTCCACATAGCGAGGGATATTGAGGTTGAAGTCGTTTTCCTTGATTTCGGTGAAGTCGGCCACATGGGCGTATTTTTCTTGTTCGTCCCGGGCGGTATAGGTTTCCATAATCCTGTTGATATGTTCTTCCGAGAGGGTGTTCTGATTTTTACCCGAAACAAACTCACGGCTGGCATCGATGAAAAGGACGTTCTTGCACTCCTCACGGGTGCCGCCTTTTTCACGGGAGCGGTCAAAAACCAGGATCGCCACCGGGATATTGGTGGTCTGGAACAGGTTACCCGGCAGACCGATGACGGCATCGAGCAGATTTTCCTCGATCATTTTTCTGCGGATACGACCTTCGGCCGCGCCACGGAAAAGTACGCCGTGGGGAACCACCACGGCGACCCGGCCCTCTTTTTCCAGAGCGACTTCAACCATGTGGCTGATAAAGGCCCAGTCGCCTTTGCTCTTGGGTGGCACGCCGCGCCAGAAGCGGTTGTATTGATCGCTTTCGGCATTTTCAGCGCCCCATTTATCCAGCGAGAACGGCGGATTAGCCACTACGCAGTTGAATTTCATCAGCCGGTCATTTTCCACCAGGAGCGGACTGTTCAGGGTGTCACACCACTCGATGCGTGCGCTGTCAAAGCTGTGCAAGAACATATTCATGCGGCAGAGCGCCCAAGTGCTGCCGTTGGACTCCTGCCCAAAGAGGGCGAAATTGCGCTTTTCCTGGGCGTTATCTGAATTGCGTGCCACCTCGTGAGCAGTCTGGATCAAGAGTCCGCCTGAGCCGCAAGCCGGATCGCAGATGCGCTCACCAGGCTTGGGGGCGGCAAGTCTGGCGACCAGTTCGCTTACTTTCAGCGGGGTGAAGAATTCGCCAGCTTTTTTGCCGGAGTCCGCAGCAAAGCGCTCAATCAGATAGATGTAGGTATTGCCGATCACATCCTCGGCGACCCGGCTGGGACGCATATCCAACTGAGGCTTGTTGAAATCTTCCAAAAGCTGTTTGAGACGGCGGTTGCGGTCCCTGGTTTTCCCGAGATTGGCTTCGCTGTTGAAGTCGATGTTGCGAAAGACTCCTTCGATCTTGCTCTTGTTGCTCTCTTCAATGTGATCAAGCACGATGTTGATCAGCTCGCCGATGTTAGCAGCAAAGCGGCGTTCATAGAGGCTGTAGTAAGTGGCGGGAAATTCATCCAACAGCGTCTCGACACCTGTTTCATCGTTCTTTTCGCTGAGTCTCACCGTGGGAAGAACAAAACGCTCGCGTTCGAGCTTGCGGCGGATGCGGACATCGTCATTGCCGTGCAGTTTCCGATATTCTTCGTAGTGGTCCTGCCAGACATCGGAGATGTATTTCAAAAACAGCATCACGAGAATGTAGTCTTTATACTGTGCCGGATCAACAACGCCCCGGAAGGTGTCACACGCCGCCCAGGCCGCGTTGTTGATGTCTTTCTGATCAATCTTACTGCTCATGTTTTATTCTCCTTTTGCAAACTGCATTAGTACTGTTGAAAGGTATTGTTCCCGCTTGTCGGCCAACGTATGAAGCAGGGTTTGTTCACGAGCAGACAGCGTGGCCAGCTCTACGATGTTTTTCTGTTTTTCCAAACTTGGAAGTACCACCTCCAGATCTTCAATGGCCTGCTTACTGATCATTTTCTGAACCGTCCCTTTGGCCCGGCTGGTCAGAAAAATCTGAGCATCCCGCTGGCTGATGTACCAGTTCAGATACTCGGGTAAAACCTTTTCCGGCTTGGTCACCCTAATCCTTAATAAAGGAGCGGCGACAACGGCCTTGCCCGGATCTTCCAGAAGAACCGCTGCCGTGGTTACAGACCCGCGAGACCTGAATACCAGATCGCCTCTTTGCGCAAGGTGGTGGTCTTTCATGGCTTCCATATTGATTCTTACCAAACCATCACAGCCGACCGTATTGTCATCCAGAAGATCCTTCATCAGGATAACTGCAACTCCGCCATCTTCAGCGGCTTCGAGACGGGATCTGAACGAGTACCCCATCTGCACGGTTGCCAGTTCTTTTATTTTCATCTTCATCCAATCACCTTACAATATGCTGTAACGTCGTTTCTGCATAATATACAAATATGCGAGATGTTTGCCAAGCCTTTTTTGCAGAAATACCATTTCTGCACTTTCATCGCCATTTACCGGAGGCAATCCGCTCCGCATCATGACCGGGGTTGTAATCGGTATAGCCAAACTGACCGGATCAAGTCGTTGGTCTCCACGGCCAACAAAACCCGCCCCATAACCGGACGCAGGCAGCAACCGGCCAGCCTTTTTTAGTATGGTGGAGGGAACGCCGACCTACCGCAAAACAGTCTCAAAGCCCGCGCTCCTCGTAACTCCTTGATAATAAACGCCGAAGTCATTTCACACAACCACTTCCCAACAACCCGACCAGAGAAACGATTTTCTCCCCTGATTTCCCTGCACCGGACGAGGGTGACGGGTTTGCAATAAAACCGGATACCTGGCGCTGAGCCGCAACAACTTCGATTCCTGTTTTCGGACGCCGGTTCGGTTCCCAAAACGGGAATCGAATTGGCCAGAGCATCAGCCCTTCGGCGGATACGGATCGTTCCCGTGGCTGTCCTTGTTCTGGATCTTCCCGTCCTTGCCGTGGATGTAGAACTCGGTGCCTTGGTTCTGGCTGATCTTGCGCCCGGCATCGACGGCTTCCTGCTTCTTGTCGAAGTGGCCGCTGCTACGGGTCGCGCCATCTTTTTTGACATCCCAACCGCCGTCGGCGTTAGGCACTACATGATGTGATCCTGGTTTCTTTGGCATAGTCGCCTCCTGTTTACATGGATTCCGTTGAGATGTCTGGCTAAGATTGAATCAGCATCCTCTCCTCAGCATGGGCAATACGCCACTCCTTGCCTCGGTCATCGGTCAGGATTACGGTGAAAATGGACCTGCCAATCGAGGCAGAACGGCCGTCCTCCGAATAGTCATCAATCCCGAAATGGGCAGAGAGAACCGCCGAAGCCACAACACCGGGTGGTGCCAGTTGCCCGGCGTTTCGGAAAAGCGTTCTCTGACACATCCCGGCGAGAATCCGGTTTCTTTCAATGTCGAATTCAGCGGGTTCGATTCGCATTTCCAGGAGGTCAATTGCCACCGTCGACAACTGGTGCTGATACGCCAGCCAGGCATAATGCTGAGCCGAGCAGGCAAACATATGAGCGATGCCGCTGGCGAAGCTCTTGATATGCTTGCGACCCAACTTTTTCTGCTCGAATGGCATATCTGCCGTTTCCATTGATCAATCTCCGCCCTTTGGCTCAACCAGACAGGTTCACTCCGGCTGCCAAGCGCAATCTGCCCAGTGCGCTTCGTAGCGTTTCACAAAGTCTTTCATCTCCCGGATGTTGGCAGCAGGTTCGCGGCAGGCTCGGGCGCAGGTAGAAACGACATCCCGGTAGAACTCCGGGGCGACAGTCTTGATGCCGCCATAATTCATAAGCAACTCAGGAAGGCGCTCTGTGATTTTTGCTCCGCGAGGTGCCATCACAATGCTCGGGGGCTCTCCATAAGTGTTGATCAACACGTATCGCCAGCTTGGGTCGGCGGCTCCCTGACGAGGGACAATCTCACAGGGACATGCATCGCCGCCGCCGGAAATGCCTTCATAGACTTCCTTGAGGGCCAGTGATTTGTGGGCCACCAGGACATAAGGTCCGGCCTCGACATACCTGCCCATGCTTTCGTCGTATTCAATTCCGAGCAAGGCCTCCAGATCAAAACGCGCATGCCGGTCAAGGGATGCCTTCTCCGAGGTGAACCATTGAAGTTCCCGAAGGGTGATCCCTGCACACTTGGCAATCTCTGCAGGTGGATTGGGCCAGCACGCCACGAGGTTCTTGGCGATCTCGGCCGCGTTGTCATGGTCACTGTCGGCCCAGAAATCATCATCCTCGACGATATCCTCCGGTGCCTTTTCACCTGTCAGCAGCCAGGTACTGCCATCAAACCCATCGTGGTTGAAATACCGGGGCTGGTCTGGCGGCAGAGCGGTCTCCCAGAATGACAGCCATGGACCGGGTTCCCAGTCGAGTCCACCCGCCACTGTTGGCACCGGCACTTGCGCCGGTAAGGTCAGCCACTGCTGGATTCTGTCTTCAACCTCGCGGCTGTTCACGCCTCTGTGACCATCCTTGACACGAAAATCGTGGTCAATTTGAGCGTACCGGCAAAGGGTCTGGATGGCCCCTGCAAGAGACCGGTCATTTCCGTCGTGCTTCCTCAGCAGCCACCGGCTGGAGTCCTGGGCTGAGCGCAGGGAAGCTGGAAGGGATTTCTCCTTGGCATCGGCGGCCTCGACCTGGACTCCGATTTTTGCCATTTCCCCTACCAGTTCAGGGCTGGCTGTCGCGATGTGGCGGTTGATCCGCAGGATGTCCGGTCGGCCACGCAAGCCCTCGGCGTTACGCCATGCATCCAAAAGAACCTCCCGGAATGCTCTGGGCTGAGCGACTGGAGTGAAGGTCATCCACCGAATGGGCAACCCGGCAACGGTCAATCCATAGAGTATGAGCGGGCTGAGCCCGTACCGCTCTGCGTCCTTGATCTTGATCGGGTCCCGCACTGATACGATGCCATGCTCCGGATGGTGGAAAAGGAACTTGGCTATTGCAACGTAGAAATGATGCTCTCTTGGTGATGGCTGCGCCTGCTGATTCATGCCCCCTCCTGGGGAAATGTGAGCTTTCCCCGAGAACTATCGTAGGCTCCGCGCTCCCCCAGCAACCGGGCCAACAGCAGGGCGCGAGATAGTTCGGATCGATGATCTGGATTTCTACTGCAGGAGTTCATTCATTCGCTCCTGGAAATAGATTGGGTATTTCTCCATCACCGCATTGGCTCCGTCCCGGTCTTTTTTCAGCGCCTTCACGATATCCCTCTTCTGGATCGCTGCCAGGTTCAAGGATGCGGCGAGGTCCTGAGAGATGACACGGTCCGAAAAGCCAAGCTCATAAAGGGCAATGGTGGTTTCCGTGGGCAGGCCATATTTCAGGCGCTTTTGAAAAAGCTGCAGACGATTGATCAGGTCTCCGGTTCCATCTTGGTCGAGGGTTTCGATGAATTCAGTCACAGCGCCTACAACAAGCGCACCGTCATAAGCGAGCGTCCCTTCGCAGACGTCGACGACATGATCGATCTTGAACTCCCTCCGGCGGGTGCCCCATATCATCTTGGCTTTTCGCTTACGGATGATTTTCAGGAGATCGTTGAAGGGCTTTCCACTGATCCATCCATGCGCGATTTCTTTAAGCACCTCCGGTTTATCGAACTTGGTGAATACGCCACCGTTGATATGCCGGGTAAGCAATGGCCAGGCAAGATCGAGCGCTTCTGTTTCATCAACAATCGAAAGCAGGCTGTCAGCGTTGGATTGAACCCATCCCTCAATGGCTTGGGCATCCTGAACGCCGTAAAGCGTCCGGCCGTAGATTCTTCGGCGAGCCGGATCTGTGATGTTTGCGGAGATGTTCCCAGCGAGAAGCTGAAACAACTCGCGGATATGCTCCTTTTTCTGATCATCAGCCAGGAAGAAAGCCAGCGTCCCTTCGGCCAGGCGGGTCACATCAACTTCCGAAAGACCATCCTCCGATTCATCCCAATGGGATAACAGGAAGCTCTCGACGGCACAGATGAGGCTGATTCTCCAGGCGACTTGCCGCTCGACACCGTCTCGTGAGAAATTTTTGTCTCCATGTTGTGCGGCTATCCCGGCAGCCAATTTGGCAACTTCAGCAGGATCGTCGATATAGGCCTTGGCAAAATCCAGAGCCTCCATGGTGATGGTGTATTTCTCGTCATCGCTCTTGATGGGGTCGAAGATCGATAGAAGATTGCTGATGCATGGCTCAGAATTGCGCGGCTCCAGAAGTTCTTTCACCTGATCCCAGCGCCATTTATCGTTACGCGCCTTTCGCTTGTCATAGATCACCGGATCGGCAAACAGGATGCTGCCTTCGGTATGCATCCCGGATCGACCCGCTCGGCCAATGAGGTTGTGGAAATCGCGAACCTTGATGCGCTCCATGCCCTGGTAGACACTGGTCACGATGAGGTATCGAATCGGAAGGTTTACGCCCTGCGCCAAGGTAGAGGTGCAAACAACGAATCGCACAAGGTCGTCACGCATGGCATGCTCCACCGCCAGCCGGATACCATGCGGAGTATTGCCATGATGGGAGAAAATGCCATGTGCCGCGCTCTGGGACGCCGGAGCGTCAACACCGAGATTCTCGACGTGCAGATGGGTCAGCCGCTCAACTTCCTGGGCGTCAGAAAAATCTGATGGTAAGGCCACGGGTGCGCCTCGCTCGATAATATCAACGGCCTTTTCGCAGACGCTGGCCGCTGTTGACTTCCTTCCGCAGAAAAGAGCGATACTGCCATTCGGGACCAATTTCAGACCAAGGTAAAGTGCGATAGCATGCCCATCGGTCTTTTCAGGAAAAAAACGGTCCGTCCTTTCCCGCTTCTTCTTCCCGAGATTGAATCTTTCAATCACCCTCGGAACGAAAAACTCACCTTGTTCAGCATCACGGCTGTCGACGTACTCGATTCTTCCCAACTGATCGAGCCAGCTCGCGAATCCGACCGACCTGAAAGTCGGAATCAGGGTTGTGCCTTCGACGACATTGGGCTCCCCGTTGAGCCATTCTCCAACAGCCTCGGCGTTGCTAATGACCGCTGAGATCAGCACCTTCTGAGTTCCTTCGGGAATCATGGAGCGCAGCGACGTCAGGAGCAGCTCGTATGTGATGCCTCGGGTGCCGCTGTCGAACTGGTGGCCTTCATCAAAAACCAGCAGGCCAATGTGGGCAGCCAGTTCCGGAGCGTGCCGAAGGACGTAGAGCAGCTTCTCGGGGGTTACGACCAGAATTTGTTGGTGCCCCAGGAGTTCGGCAATCTCGAAGTCGGTCTGTAGGGCATCGGACAATTCATCCACCTTGGTGGGTTCGTTGTGGAATGCCTCGACAAGGCTGTTCTTGATCTCATGGCACAGCGCCCTGAACGGGGCGATGATAATGGCCAGTGACACGCGCTCGGCCAGAAACGCGCTTCGAAGAATCAGTTCAGTTGCCTTCGTTTTGCCAGCGCTGGTGGGCATTTGAACGATGGCAGACTCGCCTTTAAGAACATCCGCCTTGCCCAAAAGGTGTTGGGCAGGCCACAGTTCCTTGATGAACGAATCCTTTTGCAGCGCGTGGAGCCATTTGTCGCGGGGCAGCCCGGAATATGACGGCAAAGCCTTCCAGGCAGAATTTTCGAGCTTTTTCCTCAGAACCGCCGCGATCACATCGCCAAACAGAAGCTGCCTGGGTGTGCCGAATTCATAGACGGCGTCCCTCAGCTTCGTGGCGAGATCGAGAAGATTTTCTTCGCCATTTCCATCCTCGAAAAACTGGAGAATCCATTTTGAAATCCCGTCGATGAATCCACCGAATGGTCCCTCCGTTTCATCAAAATAGGTTCGCAGATCAGCCTGCAACAACCAGAGCAACAGGTCTTCCAAAGCATCGCCATCCAGATCCGGGCAGTCACCATCGATGCGCTTCGCCAATACCGAAGCGCTCCCAGGCAGATCGCACAGGTAATAGGAGGCGGAGCCCAGAAGCACGAGGTAGGGATCAAGTGTCTCGTTCAGCTTTGACTGGAGGTAGGAGTCGAAAAAGCGGGCGGAAAATAGCAGATTGGTTTTCAGCTCTGCGAGAGAATCGGGATCTGGCTCCTCCCGGTTGGTGGCGGCGGCGAGGTCACCAAGCAGGCCAATCGTGATGGTGAAGAGCTTTGCCGGATCTTGAGTGATTTTGATGTGATGCTCTTCCGGAACGCCGTACTCGATCATCTTTGCCTTTGACCGAGTGACGCCCAGCAGGAGTTGGGACTTCTTTTCAGGCCTCATCCGCAGCCCTCCTGTAGAGCTCGTGGACAAGGTCCATCATGCCGGGTCCCTTGATAACCAAGAGGACAAGGCTATCACCATTAGGATGAGGAAAGACCTCCTTGGATTTCGGTGACTTGGGAATTTTTTGGCAGTCTGCCGAAGCCAATTCATCGACGTCGAAACACTCATCAGAAATGATAGCCGCAGCGCCGTAGGTTTCCTTATAAGGCATATCTACGGGGCTTTGAAATCTCTCGATCCTTTGAGCCTGTTCAATGTCCTTTTTTTCAAAAAGCTTTTGCTTGATGAAGTTCAGCGATTCATCGATTCGAATGTGATCCTTGGCAGAATCGTTGATGGCATCCTGCAGGCGGTTGACCTTGGAGGCGGAAAACTTTGTTTTGGATTCAAAGACAAACAACACATCCTTGGTGGAGGCTTCGCCGTCTTTTTTATGAAATCGAAATCCAATGACATCGCTGCCCTTGGGCGATTCATCTCGAACAACCTTCGATGACCACCGTACTCTGGGTACCCAGTAACCGAGAAGCCATTGCAGGTAATCGGAAACCAGGATTTCGCCAAAATCTCCCGCTCTGATTCCTGGGCCGAGTTTTGATGTTTTGCACGGGAACTTGATATTGGTCAGATAATCCGGACGCGGGCGTTTGCCCCGGAGGAAATCGATCTCGGTATCCAGGCAGTAATGATTCCGGAAGTGTTTCGCCCAGCCCGAGAGCACTGCCTCGTCTTTCTCATGACGGAACTCCCAGACTTCGACTTCCTTGCCGTCGGCAGTCTTCAGTCGTTCGCCGGTGTCGATGAGCCATTTAGTGTGTTCCGAAGTCCAAGGCATTCACGTCCCATCCCTGATTTAGTTGCCCTTCAATTTCAATAGATCGTCGTCCAGTCCATAGCGAACCACTTCTATTCGGTCGCTGTGTTGGGATACAAAGTCACCTGTCATCACGGGGAGTTGGAATGGGAAGAATGCAGGGGTGTTCAGAAGCAAGCCCATCGCACATTTGGCTTCCGGGGTGGTAAGAAGCGCGGATTCCAACATAAGAATGGCCAAGTTTGAATCATAAATACTCACGGGATCAGCTTTCTCGTAGCAACCCTTAGCCTCCGAATCATTCAGGACTCCCCAGGCGACAAAGGAACGTACTGTATAACGCGCATTTCTTGCGACGGTCTCCCGGTCTCCGTATCGCTCCTTCAGACGATTAAAAATTTGTGATTGGGTAACTTGATCTTGAAGATTCAATAACCTACCAGTTTGTTTTGCGACATTAAACCAGAATGGATAAGCCGCAGAAATCACGGCCCAATGTAAAGGTAACCAATCTGTCACCGAAACACTCCGCGCGAGCGCTAAGGCATCGTTTCTGAAATCTATCAACTCGGCATGTGGAGAAAACCAGGCCGCCAGAAGTGCGATCGCCATTCCGTAGGTTTTTTCTCCTCTCTGACCAGTTCCACCGCTCTGTTTCTGTGTACTTAAATACTCGTTAAGTTCTGACCGAATTTCCTTCTCAGAGACCCCCGCGAGCAACATTTGCACAGTCTTATCCATCCAATGTTTTTGAACGGTTTGTTTAATCCCTAACTTATCGTGTCTATTGTCCATTACTGCTTCTTCTTTCAAACTTCACAAGTGGTACGATAACTTCTTCGATGGCTACACCGCCGTGACCTACGATGGCATCTCCCGGGTTCACGAATGCGTCGCGGCCACCGGCCACCAGGGGGAAATAATCTGCTGGCAATCCGACCGGCTGCCACTCGTGGGCAAACGGGAAGGAACCAGCCACCTGAGCGCGGAGTTCCGGCGTGGGATAGACACGAACACGCTCGCCGCGAGTCTCGGCAATCACACCTTCAGATGGGCGACCTTTGCCTTCGCATTGAATATTGCCGTGATCGGCTGTCAGCCAAACCTCATAGCCGTAATCCAGCAGTTGGCCGACCATCGCGGAAAGAAATCCTGCATGGCACCACTGCTTGATCTGGTTGTGCATCCCGGCCGAGCCGAGTTGCATGCCGTGCATGATCTTGTCCACCTTGTCCACGACCAACCCCACCACCTTGGTCTTCCCGGGGTGGATTGCGGAGTCGAGGACGCCCGCAGCATCGCCGTCGCCAAGACCTCGCTGGTAAGCGACATCCAGCCGGGACAGACCATGGCCTTCCCAGAACTGCTTCCAGAGTTTCTCTTCGCTGTTGGTCGAGTTGATGGATGACGGGAAATAGAGCGGCGGCTTGCCCGAGAAGATCGATTGCCGCGATACCGAGGTCAGCGTCGGAATCCAGGCGAAGGTCGCGGATTCGCGCATGACCAGATTGGCGTCCTGCTTTTGCAGAAGCTGGCGAATGGTTACCCACTGATCCAAGGCCAGGCCGTCAACCACAATCAACGCCGCACGGCTGCTACCGGAGTCCTCGATATCCCGAGCCAGGCGGCGCGGCACATGGTGGAGCATGGCAGGATTGGTCGGCGGCAAGTTGATCAGACTGGAGTAGTGGTCGGCCAGCCAAGCGGCAAAGATCGTGTTCAATGCATCGCCGATTTCCCTGAGCCGGGTCT
>Ga0209407_1002977_pt1 | contig 15172 bp, 17 predicted proteins | sample AD_JPNHG3_MetaG_FD_184410 | JGI IMG/M metagenome (GOLD analysis project Ga0209407, IMG submission 184410) | Active sludge microbial communities of municipal wastewater-treating anaerobic digesters from Japan - AD_JPNHG3_MetaG (SPAdes) (version 2) | ecosystem: Engineered > Bioreactor > Anaerobic... | reverse complement strand
TTGTGCTATACTATTCATGGAACAACTCTCTTTTCATGATATTTTTGTTTTTGTTAGCACTTAACATTATATCATATTGAGAGTTGTTTTTCTATTTTGGGTGTCTATGATCTATTGTAACATAACAAAAGTGTTAATAAACCACGGTTGCAGCATTTACTTTTCTATGACGGGATCCACATAATGCAGAGCTGAGTTATCCTTCACTATATTGCGGCTGTGACATATAATAAAGGGTAAACCTCTTTCAGAGGGCCGACTAAACCATAAGACTGGAGTTAACTATGGATAAGATACTTATTGCAGGAGGCGACGAGCGGCAGCTTTACTGTGCCGAAGCGCTTTCGGAAAAATATGAAGTTTACGTCTCGGGACACGATAACACGTCCTTTCCGTCTCCCGAGGGAAATGTGGACTGCCTTGTGCTGCCTGTTATACCATTTGATGCTGAGGGGAATATATATGCACCGAACAGTGAGCGACTGCTGATTCCCGAGGATATACGCCCGTTGCTGAGGAGCGGCGCTGTTGTAATTGCAGGACGCACCGACGAGCGTACAGCTCATTGCTTTTCAGGTCATCCCATTGCAGACTACCTTTCAAGGGAGGACTTCTGTATAAAAAACGCCTTTCTTACTGCCGAAGGTTCGGTTGAACTGGCAATATCGGCGCTCCCCGTATCACTGAACGGACTTTCCGTACTAATTGTAGGCATGGGACGGATAGGCTGTATTCTTGCAGAGCTGATGAAGGCTTTCGGAGCGCAGGTCACAGCAGCGGTACACAATCCAAAGGGAGCGGCAAAAGCGGCGGTAATGGGTATAGCATCGGTGGATTCAGCGGATACGGGTTCGGACTACGGACTTGTGTTCAATACAGTGCCCGAGAGGATATTCGGAAGGCAGGAGCTTGAAGGATTCAGCCGCAGGACTTTGTTCATCGACCTTGCATCCGCTCCGGGAGGAGTGGATATTTCTACTGCTGAGGAACTCGGGATAAAAGTGATATGGGCGAGGGGACTTCCTGCAAAATGCTCTCCCGAAACGGCAGGAAGGATAATAGCAGATGCAGTTGAAGAGATACTTGCAGAAAGGGGATAATCATGACAGATTTTTTCAAGGGACTTAAAGCGGGATATGCACTTACAGGCTCGTTCTGTACATTTGACCGAAGCTTCAGACAGGCGGAGCTCCTGAGGGAAATGGGTGCTGAGCTGATACCTGTAATGTCCGAAACGGCAGCTTCAGTTTCAACACGTTTCGGAACAGGCGAAGAGAACAAAAAGCGGCTTGCGGAGATATGCGGAAGAAGCGTTATAACTTCCATAGAAGAAGCTGAACCGATAGGTCCGAAGGATATGACGGATATAATGATAGTTGCGCCCTGTACCTCCAACACCGCCGCAAAGCTTGCATCAAGCATAACAGACGGCGCAGTTACCATGGCTGTAAAATCACATCTAAGACGCGGCAAACCCGTACTGCTTGCTATAGCCTCCAACGATTCCCTTATGGGTTCGGCAAAGAATATAGGGGAGCTGTTCAACCGAAAAAACTACTATTTCGTACCTATGGTGCAGGATGACTGCATAAACAAGCCTGCATCCCTTGTGGCTGAGTTCAGTATGCTCCCACAGGCAGTTGAAGCCGCAATGAACGGCATACAGCTTAGACCGATAATTTATCACGGTACTGAATAATAATTACTGCAATACCGCACACATCGTCCGCTGTGACTAAAGTGCGGTATTTTTTATTATGAAGAAATATTTCCAAATAGTAGTGACAATCACCGTGATATGTGGTATAATATACATGTATAATTTTTTGTGAAGGACGTGCTTAATATGTCTGTAAATTATGATGTTATTATCGCAGGCTGCGGCGCTGCAGGTCTTTATGCGGCTATCAACCTGCCATCGGAACTTAATATCCTCATTCTCTGCAAGCGTGAGCTGAGTCTCTGTAATTCTTCACTTGCACAGGGCGGTATCGCAGGTGTTTACAATTCGCCTAATGACAATATTCAGTATCACCAGAACGATACACTTATTGCAGGCAGCTTCAAGAACAATGTTGATGCTGTACATACTCTCGTAAGCGAAGCGGCACAGGATATCGAGCATATCATCGACCTCGGAGTTGAGTTCGACAAGAAGCCCGATGGTACTTACCACCGCACGCTTGAAGGCGGTCACAGCCACCACCGTATATTCCACCATGCGGATGCTACAGGCAAGGAGATAACAACTACTCTCCTTGAAAACGTACAGAAGCTTCCAAACGTTACAATTATGGAAAATACCATGATGTGCAGTGTCAAGAAGACCTCTACAGGTTATTCCGCACTTCTCAAGGATATTGAAGAGAACTATACAACCGCAAACTGTCACTTTATGATACTTGCAACAGGCGGTATAGGACGTGTTTACCAGTTTACGACCAACTCGGCGATAGCTACAGGTGACGGTATCACATTTGCCTTTGAAATGGGCGCAAAGATAAAGAACCTCAGCTATGTACAGTTCCACCCGACAGCATTCAACAATCGTGCTACCCGTGAGTGCTTCCTTATTTCCGAGGCAGTACGCGGAGAGGGTGCATATCTGCTGAACTGCCATAAGGAGCGTTTCATGCACAACTATGACGAGCGTCTCGAGCTTGCGCCCCGTGACGTTGTATCACATGCTATCATCCTTGAATCACGCAAGCAGAACTCTACAGATTTCTACCTTGATATCAGCTATAAGGACAGCGAGTTCCTTAAGAACCGCTTCCCTATGATCTACAAGAATCTCCTTGACCAGGGCTATGACCTTACGAAGGGGCCTGTACCGATATTCCCGTGCCAGCACTATCTCATGGGCGGTATAGATGTAGACCGCAATTCCGAAACAAGTCTGCCGAACCTCTATGCCTGCGGCGAGTGCTCACATACAGGAGTTCACGGAAGCAACCGTCTTGCAAGCAATTCTCTGCTTGAAGCTCTTGTATTCTCACGCCATGCGGCAAATGACATCGCTTCAAAGGCGGCTTCTGCACCAAAGGACTTCGAGGAGGCAGAATTCGATCCGCATCTTGGCGCTCCCCATATACCAAAGGGCGTTCGTACCGAAACAAGAAAGATAATGCAGAACAGCTATTTCGTTATCCCCGATAAGAAGGCTGCTGCGGAAGGCTTCAAGCGTGTAAAGGAGATACGCGAGGACCTTCTCAGCGGAGGCTATCTTGTTGATGCAGATTATGTTCTTGCAAAGTCTATCGTAACAGTTGCTTATATCATACTCAGCGAAGTTATGGAGTGATATAGCAGCTATCTCATGGAAAAAAGGATGAAGGTGTTTTTTTGAAATTAATATATCGCATACTTTCCGTCACAGCGGCAGCCGTTACGGCTGCTGTGATGATAACATCAAATGCATTCGCTGCCGAACACCGCGGCGACTGCAATAACGACAAGGCTGTAAACAGCAAGGACCTTCTTACCCTCAGCAGCTTCATACTGAATGAGGGGGATATGTGCGAGGGCTGCGGCGATTTTAACGGAGACGGCGTGGTCAACGTTTACGATGTAGTGATATACAGGCGATATCTTGCACATACGCTCAGCATCGTTCCTTCGGGAACATGGATAGGAAGGGACTTTGACGGTACCCGTTTCTTCTCTTTCAAGGACGGCTACGGCCACTATGTCAATGCCGAAACAGGCGACAGCATGGGATTTGATTTTACTGCTGAAGATAATGAACTTGAATTCACCCTCGGTACAGCGGGTACAACTGCCGCAGCAGATATAATCTGGAAGAACGACCTGTTCTTTGACTTTGAATGGCGTGATACAGGCTGCGAGCATCTCACATTCCTATGTGAGGATGACATCGAGCTGAATGAACCGCTGACGGGCTTTTATGTTACGGGAGGCGATTACAGCGTCCGTTATTTCGACATAAAAGGCTACACGGGAAGCTACAGGGCGAGATTTGACGAAAATGACAAGGGTAATTACTGTTATTATTTCAGAGGAAACGATATAGTATTCATTGATGAAAAAAACTATGCCAAAAAGGCGGCGTTCACACGTATAGACCGTGACCACTTCGACCTTGTATGGGAAAACGGCAAGACCGAGCACTTCACACGCCGTGAAGTCACCGTAAAGGACGGTATCACCTATATCAACGGCATACTTATCGCAAACAAGACCTATGCACTTCCTTCTAATTATGGTCCCGGAGGGCTCACTCCCGAGACTCAGGCTGCATTCAATGAGATGCAGGCAGCTGCTGCAAGTGAAGGACTTTCGCTGAAGGTATGTTCGGGATTCCGTTCATACGATTATCAGGCTACGCTTTACAATTCATACGTTGCAAGAGACGGCAAGGCGAAAGCTGATACATTTTCTGCACGTCCGGGACACTCCGAGCATCAGACAGGTCTTGCAGCGGATATAAACATGGCAAGCGACGCTTTCCTAAATACTCCCGAAGCTGCATGGCTTGCGGAGAATTGCTGGAAGTACGGATTTATAATACGCTACCCCAAGGGCAAGGAAGACAAGACAGGTTACAAGTACGAGCCGTGGCATGTACGCTATCTCGGCAAGGAAAACGCAAAACTCGTATATGAATCGGGACTTTGTCTTGAAGAATACCTGAGTATCGCATCCAGTTACTCATGATGCCAAGAAAGGAATTTGATTATGAAGCTTTTACAGTGCTACATTGATAATATTATTACCACTGCGCTTATGGAGGACATAAATTATATCGACGCTGCTGCGGATAACCTTATACCTGCCGACCACAGAAGCTCCGCTTATTACGTGGCTAAGGACGAGGGAGTTGTATGCGGCATCGAGATAGCAAAAAGAGTATTCGACCTTGCAGGCGGAGACGTTGATTTCCGCATACTCCTGCAGGACGGCACAAAGGTAAAAAAAGGCGATATTATCGCTGAAATGGACGGAAGTACACTTACTCTCCTGAAGGGCGAGCGTACCGCACTCAATATACTCCAGCACATGTCAGGTATAGCTACAGCTACAAACAAGTGTGTGGAGCTGGTAAAGGGGACGAACGCATCTGTTACCGATACGAGAAAGACACTCCCGGGACTCCGTGCTCTTCAGAAGTACGCTGTTACAGTGGGCGGAGGCAAGAATCACCGTTTCAATCTCTCGGATGCCGCAATGCTTAAGGATAACCACATAGATGCATACGGCGGTATAACCGCTGCTGTAAGCGCACTCCGCGAGAAGATAGGCCACACCGTAAAGATAGAGGTCGAGGTACGTACTCTTGACGAGCTTCGTGAGGCACTTGAAAACAGGGTTGAGATAATAATGCTCGACAATATGAGCTGTGAGGAAATGACAGAGGCAGTCAAGATAACCGACGGAAAAGCACTCCTTGAAGCTTCGGGAAATGTAACAGCAGAGAATATACGCTCCGTTGCTGAAACAGGAGTTGATATCATTTCTCTCGGCGCACTTACCCACTCGGTAAAATGCTTTGATATATCGATGAAGATAAAAAAGGATTAACAGGAGAACAGGTATGAAGAAGTGTAGCAGGTTTACCGCTTTTCTGACCGCACTTTTAATGATGACGGGATGCAGTTCACAGAATACATCGGAGAGCAGTGATCCATCCGTATCCGATGTATCGGTATCCTCTGTAAGCGAAGCCGTGTCCGAAGCTGAAACAGCAGAAGCCTATGCTATTGTTTCCGACGTTACAGAGGGACTCAAACATGAAAACGACCAGTGGCACAATGATAAGGAAGAGTACAGCGAGATAGCTGAAAAGCTCCAGAATCTCAGCGTTACTTTCGCTGAACTCAAAGGCGTTAACATTCTTGCAACGGATAATGACATAATCTTCATACAGGGACTTGATTCAACAGAGACCGACGGTGAAACTCCCGTAAACGCATATACTACCTATGAGGTAGGTTCGATAACAAAGACTATGACGGCAACAGCCGTACTTCAGCTCATAGAGCAGGGCAAGCTGAGCATGAACGACACTCTCGGCAAATTCTTTCCCGAATACGAAGCAGGAAGGAATATAACCATATATCAGCTGCTTCATATGCAGTCGGGCATATATGACTATGTGAATGATGTTTTTTCGCTTTCAAAGACTCATGATATCGACATTGAGACCATGACGGAAAAAATCCTGGCGGACAGCTTCACGGATGAGGAAATGCTGGATTTCATAGGCAGTCTTGAACTGAAACACGAACCAGGAACTGAAATGAGCTACAGCAATACCAATTACCACCTTCTTGCAATGATCATCGAGCAGCTTACGGGTAAGAGCTTCGGCGAGTATTTGCAGGAGAACATATTCGATGTCTGCGGAATGGAACATTCAAGCAGCATGAAAACAGGTGATGTTACAAGCATTCCCGAGCTGAACGATAAAGAAGCTGTGGAATTTACTGATGAAAACGGCTACATGGCCAGTCCGAAATTCAACAGAGGTGCGGGAGATGTACATTCGTGTGCAGCCGACCTTGTAATGTTCGACAGAGCGCTTATGAATGGAAAGCTCATCAATGAGGATTCGCTGAAGGAAATGTTCAATATGGACATGAATTACGGCTGCGGCTGGATGGCTGGTGCAAGTGATTCGGACCGTTTCCACTCAGGAAAGGCAGGTTCGTATCTCTCGTGCAATGCGGTATTTGACACCGAAAAATACGGGCGTGTATACTACATACAGCTGTATTCAATGGCCGGACAAAACACTGAGCAGAGAATGGCAAGCAACTATAATATAGTAAAGGCCGCTCTCAAATAATAAAGGAGCCGTAATGGAATGAAAAATAAAGTCTTACTAATAATAGCAGCAGTATACTGTATAATAGGAGTTATAGTATTTGCCATAACAAAGAATGTTGGAGCTTCGGCGCTTATCTGGCTTATGGCTGTAAACAATTTTACAGTTTATGCGGCACTCAAAAAGAAAAATAACGATCCTGATAAAAAATAATCGCGGCTTATTCAACCTTTTTAGGTTGAATAAGCCCTTTTTTTCGTCCTATTACAGGAGGGTACTGCGGAGCTCTCCGAAAGGAGGAAATTATGGAAGTCTATGCAAACGGTAAAAACATACCGACATACCAGTTCGGCGACCTTTTCGTACAGGGAGAGAAATTTGCCGATACTATCAACTTCGTTATCGACCGAACCTACAACGGCATCGATCTTGTGAACTGTTCATTCTGCATCAAGGGACTTACCGCGGAAAACTGGGAAGTGGAGCAGGTATTGCCCTATATGCAGCTTATCGGCAGCAACAAGATAAGTCTTGCATGGAATGTATCCGATAACTTCACGTTCAATTCGGGTACGCTCCAGCTGGAAATAAGAGCAAGTATGGGTGATGCGGTAATAATCAAGTACAGCATGCCTCCTGTACAGGTTAAGCCTGCGGTCAACGGAAAAAACGGACCGCTTCCCGAGACAGTGGAGCAGGCTGTAAGTCAGATAACCGAGGCAACAGCAGCAGGACTTGCGCAGCTTCAGCAGCTTATGGATGAATTCGACCTTGATACAGTCTCGGCACGTCTTGACAGGATAGAGGAAGAAACTGCCACATACCTTGCACGTCCCGAGGTCATAGCGATGACAAGGAGCGAGTATGAGGCTGCCGAACATAAGGAGAATTCGCTTTACGTAATAACAGAGGAGGTGTGAGTATGCAGGGTTCAGGAACAATAAGTGATCCGTACATCATAACAAATGCGTCGGAACTGTGGTCAATGCCGCTTTACGGCGACAGCAGTCTTTACTATGCTCTCGGCTGCGATATAGACCTTAACGGCTGTTTCAGAAACGGCAATGTTACGCCGATACCCCTTGAATGTGCGGGACTTGACGGCAGAGGACACAGGATAAGGAATCTTTACATGAACGACCAGACATCTGAGCTTTCAGCATTCCTGATATACAATACCTGCCGTGAGATAACCATAAAGGATCTTATAATTGAAAACTTCAAGATCGCGGCAAACAAGTTCAGCTTTTTTTCAGGTTCAAACTGTAACTTAAAGCTTTATAACTGCACTATAGGCGCACATATAAGGTCGAACGCGAATCCTACATCAAGGTCATCGTTCATGAACAAGAATTCTGTATATATCCATGCTGAATTATGCAGCTTTATACTGCGTATCTATGCCAATACGGCTTTTAACGTATTTGTTGATGCGGAGCTGAGACGCTGTCAGGTGAGAAGCGAGCTGATATATAACAGTCTTTCAACGCAGTCACCGTCCTATGACCGCTATTTTATAGCATATTCGACTATAAATGACTGTATTTTCGTGATAGATCTGAAACCGTTATCGACAACCGCTTCCTATAAATATTTCTTGAATACTATAGTGAGCACCGTACAGAATTCATATGTTGACTTTTCTTCTTCTGATACAACTCAGTTTATATGGAACTCGAGTCCGAATACGCCTTGTTTCTGTATTTCGAGAACGCCTGATACTACGACCTATACAGGTTCAGCGAGGGCTTATATACTGACAGAAGCACAGGCAAAGGATGTAAGCTATCTTGAATCGATAGGCTTTGACGTAACGGAGGAATAGTATGGGAATGAACATAATAATCGGCAGAAACAACGGACTGCCTTGTATTGCGGAACTGAATGATCTTCCTTCATCATCGGATATGACGAGTCCATTTCCCGAACATATAATGATGTGTAACGGAGGACTGCCGTATCTTGATACCCCTCATAAGGGTACGAGAGCGGCATTCACTGATCTTGCAGTGAAGATGAAGAATACCGATCATCTGTACTTTAACGGACATGAGATAACTGCCGCATATATGGACGGAGAGGAGCGCCTCAGGGTGCGTTTTACGGAATAAAAGTAAAACCCCACAAAGACTGACCTACAGCTTTGTGCGGTATCATAAAGAAGAACGGCTGCCCTTGTCGGACAGCCGTCTTTTTTGAACACACCTAATCTATAAAAACCCTTTTTTCCCGTTAGAAGATGTATGGAAGCTCGTCGTATTCGCCGAGAATATATCTCTGAAGTGCTTTAGCGTCTGATTCAGTAATTATGCCATCGCGGAAACAATCTGCTGCTTCCATTTGCAGATCGTTAAGGTAAACTCTTTCGCCTTCCTGTTTTTTACGGATATAGTCCACCAGCACGATATAATCGTAGCTGTTGATATTTGCGTCGCCGTTAAGGTCGCCGTCGGACTTGGGGACTATCTCATATTTTTCCGGAATGTACTGTCCTGAGATCTCTGTATCATCATCCCATGTCTGGATGAAGATCTGCTGCCAGTACCATTTATATTCGCTGTTTTTCTCGTAGCAAACGCCAACGCCCATATGAGTAGCATCGGGATTCATAATTGATTCCCAGTGGCGTGGTGAATTTTTCCACTGATTGAAAGTACCTTCTGCTGTGGATGAACCTGCTGCTATATTTTCGGCAGCGTAGCAATAAGGTATGAGGTTATCGTCGATGACGGATGCGAATGAAGAACCGTCGGGACGGTCATGAGAGAAATCGAATATACATTCACGTGCTCTTATCTGAGCCACGTCGTTAAGGTAAGGTACGACGTAAAGTGGTTTGAGTCCTTCTTCTGTTCTTGCTTCGTTGACGAGGAGTGCGATCTCTTTTGCCATATTGTTAAGGTCTTCCTGTTCCACATCTGCTCCGTAAGAAGTGCTTTCTGACAGATTAACGGCAAAACACAAAACAACTATAGCAGAAATAAACGATATCGCACGTTTGACTGAATCAGCTAAGCCTGTCATTTTAAACACCTCCCGTATAGAAAACCTTTCGTTAATAACATATTAGCATAAATCGGATTTTTTGAAAAGAGGTTTTGAGCCTTTTCGACGTTTTTCACAACAAAAATCTACATATTGTACAAATCAAAATTGTACGAATAGTATATCGAACACCTCGTTATCCCGTTTGTGTAGTTAATTTTTGCCAATATATTGCATGATACTAAATTTTAAACTAATGAATGATCAAAACGAAACAATTCTTCGAGAAATAATTAAAATAAAATTCGATTTACCGTAAGTAATATTGTAAGGAGATTAACCGGATAGGCAAAACGGGCGTCGGAAAGCATAAATTAAAACAAAAACAAATATATTTTTGCTATTGACATTATAGAACAAATGTTCTATAATAGTAATTGTGGAACAAACGTTCTGCAACTAAGGATGAACCGATACGGACTGTGACCGTAGCCACCGCGGTATCTATCTGTGTCAGAGAAGAGTTTTCCGATATGAGGAGGTCTTTGCATTGAAACAACTTATCAAAGGTTACATCGACAGCTGTACTCTGGTAAAAAAGCGGATAACCGAATTAACGGCGATGAAGAACGAATTGAAGAAACACGGAGATCTTGCAGGGATAGCCGAGCTTGATCTCGAACGGAGAATAAGGCTTCTTTACTGCGAACACGGAGAGATGATGAATATAGTATGTCATCTCAGCGATTACAGCAGGAGGTTGGAACAGCGTGCCGAATCGTGAACGTTATTCCGATGATTTCACAGGAAAAGCGGACGAAAGTCTCAGAGCGATACTTTTTTCCGAGGATGACGGCGATAACGACAGGATACGCAGGATGAAGCGTGTTCTGGCAAAGGCGATAAATACCGAGCTTACCGCTAAACAGCGCAATGCGATAATGCTTTATTATTACGAGGGGATGAATATGGTGCAGATAGCGGAGAGACTCGGTATCACGTTTCAGGCAGTCTCAAGAATGATCTCACGGGGACGATTGAGACTTTTCAGGGTATTGCAGTATTATCTGTGAAATATCGGCAGCAATAGTCCGTCACAAGCCCATAAAGAGAAAAGCCATAGGGAAGATCAGTCTTCCTTATGGCTTTTTTTCTGCGAATTTATCTTGCTGTAGACACAGCCGCAGTAATTCTGTCTGTAAAGACCATACTGCTTTGAAAGTTCGATAGAGTGTTTATAACCGTCATGTTTCTTGAAGTCCGAGAACAGATAGGCTGAACCGCCGAAACGTTCCGCAATTTCTCCGCCGCACTGATTTATGAAGGTGCAGTCCTTATGGGGACTGATAGTCAGTGTGGTAGTGAAATAATCGCATCCCAGTTCATTTGCCTTAGCTGCCGCAGCTTCGAGCCGCAGTGCGATACATTTCTGACAGCGTTCGCCTCGTTCGGGGAGGTCTTCAAGTCCCTTTGCAAGTTCGTAGAAAGGCGCAGGATCATATTCCTCTTCGATGATATCCACCGAAAGTCCCATTTCGCTGACAAGGCGTTTCAGTTCACTGCATCTGTAATCGTACTCCTCCTGCGGAGCGATATTGGGGTTGTAGAAATACAGCGTTATCCTGAAATGGCTGTCGAGGAAAAGGAGCGTGTGGCTGCTGCACGGCGCACAGCAGGCGTGAAGTAGGAGAGTAGGCTTTTCGCCGCTTTTCTGAAGCTCTGCAAGCTTTTCGTCCAGCATCCTGCCGTAATTGACCTTTTCCATTACTTGTCCTCAAGCTCCTTGAGAGCCTTTATCTCGTCACGGTTAACCCTTATCTCGGCATCACGCAGGAGTTTAACCTCACTGCGGTCGAGAGTTACGGGAACTTCCGATTTATCGGTCTTTACACGGAGCTTACCTGTAATGAGGTTAGCGTCCTCAACACGTCCGCGGTCTCCGTCCGGAGTAACTACGACAGCGCCGACCTTTGGAGTTATCTTAAGCAGCGCCTCGTAAGCGTTCTGTTCGTTTTTAAGACAGCACATAAGTCTGCCGCATGTACCCGATATCTTTGTGGGGTTCAGGGAGAGTCCCTGTTCCTTTGCCATTTTTATTGAAACAGGCTGGAAATCGCCCATATGTGCCTTACAGCAGAACTCACGTCCGCAGATACCGAGTCCGCCGAGTATCTTAGCCTCGTCCCTTACGCCTATCTGACGCAGTTCTATACGAGTTCTGAAAACAGCGGCAAGGTCCTTTACCAGTTCACGGAAGTCCACGCGGTTCTCGGAGGTGAAGTAAAAGAGTATCTTGTTCTTATCAAATGTACACTCAACGTCCACAAGGTTCATTTTCAGTTTGCGGAGGGCAATTTTCTCCTCGCAAATCCTGAAAGCTTCCTTTTCCTTTTCTTTATTCTGAGCAACGACCTTAAGGTCGGCTTCCGTAGCAAGACGGATTATGGGTTTCAGCGGCGAAGAGAAAGCGTTATCGTCTATCTGTCTGTTAGCGATAACGACCTCGCCGCACTCTATTCCTCTTATTGTTTCAACTATAGCCATATCTCCGACGGAAGCCTTTATATTCTCGGGAGAGAAGTAATAAATCTTTCCGCCTTTTTTAAAGCGTATGCCAACTATTTCTTTCATAAATGCTCCTATCTGTAAGCATCAGCCTCAGCCGATGACGATATCCATTATTTCTCCGCAAAGCGCTGTAAGTACCAGCGGTATGCTGACATTGCTCTCTACCGAACCCCACGCTTTTTCCAGAAGGTCGTGTATCCTGCCTGCCTGTATGGGTGTGATGATCTCCGAGAGTGAAGCTGCTTCACGGCGGCTGCAGCCGATAATAGCCGCATCCTTGTCCTCTGCAAGAACTGCCGCATCTCTTACCAGTTTATCGGTCATGGAGAGGATGCGTTTTATCCTGCTTCTGTCTGTACCTGCTGACATAAAGACAGCATTAAGTCCGTATTCGTCCTTTCTTATTATACTATCAGACAGTTTTTTTGTCAAATCCACAGCATCTCTGAGCTGCTGATCGCTGAGGTACTGCATACAAAGTCCGATATTGCCGTGAAAACTGTTTGTTGCGGAGGTTATCTGCTCAGGAGTATATCCTGCTTCTTCAAGAGCCTGAGCGGTCTCGTCGATGGTACATGGTGAGACTCCGAGACACATACATCTTGATATTATAGTGGGAAGGAACTCGTATTTAGATTCAGCGGTGAATATGAAATGAGCGTACTCGGGCGGTTCCTCGATGAGTTTCAGCAGAGTGTTCTGAGTACGGGGATCCATATTATGGCAGTCGCGGAACTGATAAACCTTCCTGCCCGAATCGTTATTTGGCTTTATGTATGCATCTGCGATGATGTTACGTGCGGTTTCGACGGAATAGCCGCCGAGTTTTCCGCTGGTCTCAACGTATGTGACGTCGGGGTGATTTCCTGCGGCGACGTTCCTGCAGGCGTTGCATTTTCCGCATGGTCTGCCGTTTTCGGGGGACGAGCAGAGAAGCTGCATAGTGTAATAGTCCGCAACGGTCTTTTTACCGCACCCTTTATCGCCGTACAGCATAAGGGAATTAACAGGGCGGTCATTTATTATCATGCCCTCCAGAACGGAAAGCAGCTGTTTATTTCCGTATATTTTTTTCATAGTATTGCTCCGATGTTATCATTTTACAACTATCACACGGGAGATTCCGTATCTTCTGAACAGTCCGATACACTCCCTGTCTATTATTTCTCCGCTTGCGGCGATAGGGATCGCAGGCGGACAAGGCACCAGTACCGAAGCACAGATACGTCCCTCGGCATCATCGACGTTAATGGTCTCGCTTGGCGAAAAGAAAGCCTGACGGATGCTCATGGCTTTTTCGGGAAGTACCGCCCTGAAATCGTTTTTGCGTGAGTGTGTTCTGACGGCAGAGAGAAGTGCTTTTTCGGTCACGTCTTCAAGCCTTGCGAAGTCCACATACGGAGTGAAAGGGGACATAAGTAGTATCACCGTATCTCTGTCCGCATATTCGCACTCTGCGCCGTTTTCACGAAGGGACTGTGCGAGACTGAGACCGTCGAGACCGCTCTCGGCAGCTTTTATCGTTATATGGAAAGGATCACCCTCAGCGAAAGCGAGTCTTTCTGCGAAGCGGCTGCGGTAATGTTCTGCAAGGGGAAGCTTTTCCTCTATATCGCCACGTATCCTGTCCGCAAGATAGGGACAGCACAGGTCCAGCGAAGCCATTATCAGGTATGATGGACTTGTGGAAGCGAACATGCTCATACAATGCCGCAGGATGCCTGCGTATTTTTCCGACGATGTGTGGAGTACTGCCGCTCCTGTAAGTGCAGGCAGCATTTTATGTGCAGAATCGCAGCACATATCCGCATCGAGAGTTATGGGGTGGATATCCTCTGGCATGAACCTGAGATGAGGACCGTGAGCGTTGTCCACCAGCAGCGGTGCGCCGTATTTCCTGCACAGCGCCGAAATTTCTGTGATATCGGCAGTCCTTCCCGTATAGTCGGGGGAAGTGATGTAAACGCACGGGTTATTGGTTCGGCGGAGAATTTCCTCCAGAGAGACAAGGTTTATCCTTCCCGAGAGGATGCCATCGGAGTATTCGGGAATGAGCCATTCAACGTCCAGTCCGAGAAGCGCCGCAGCGTTCAGAAAAGAACGGTGTACGTTCCTTGCGGCTATAACGGTCCTGTTTTCAAACTTCATTGCCGCAAGCATAGCCTGTATGCATAGTGTCGAGCCTTCCGCCGAGTAGAAGGAAGCTGTGCTTCCGTAAAGTGAGGACATATTCCTTTCGCTTTCGAGTATGATGCCGTCCGCCTCGAAGAGACTGTCCGCACCTGATATCTCGGTTATATCGAGACTGTACAGGGATTCAAGGCCTTTTACGGGTGAAACTCCCTTGTGTCCCGGCATATGACCGCGAAGCATATCCGATGCCGCATATCTTTTCAGGTAATCATAGATAGGTGTGTTCATTTATACATCCTTCCGATGTTTATTGAGTACAATAATATTATATCAGACCGCAGGATTTACGTCAAGAAGTTTGTAATCCGGTGCAGAAGCATTTTTATATTATCAATTGTCGCGAAGAGAACTTGCGGTATAAAAGGAATAAGGCGCGAATAAGCGGGGTGCAGGGTGACTCCCTGTTGTACAGGGAGCTGTCAGCGGAGCTGACAGAGGGGACGGATCGGTTAGGTCGGGGCAAAGCACCGCAAGAGAGCATTCCCTTCTTGACAATACAAAGACCGAAATGATATAATTAATGTGTACTCAGTAACCGCCTTTGGGCGGTTACTGCCCCGAACTTTGTTCGGGGAGCGCAAATCCCCTAAAATATAAAGAATTTGCGCGTCACATTTCTTTATGTCAAGCTCATTTTGC
>Ga0209407_1002967_pt1 | contig 15208 bp, 12 predicted proteins | sample AD_JPNHG3_MetaG_FD_184410 | JGI IMG/M metagenome (GOLD analysis project Ga0209407, IMG submission 184410) | Active sludge microbial communities of municipal wastewater-treating anaerobic digesters from Japan - AD_JPNHG3_MetaG (SPAdes) (version 2) | ecosystem: Engineered > Bioreactor > Anaerobic... | reverse complement strand
TCCTGTGATCCCGGGCTTGACCTCATGCCGGCGTGCCTGTTCAGGGGTATACTGCTCAAGATATTCCATCAACAGGGGACGCGGCCCCACCAGGCTCATATCCCCCTTCAGCACGTTGATCAGCTCAGGCAGCTCGTCAATGCTTGATCTACGCAGAAAAGCACCGAAACGTGTCAACCTTTGAGCGTCAGGAAGCAGGTCGCCATGCTCATCCCGGGCATCGGTCATGGTTCTGAATTTTAATATCGCAAAAGGCTTTCCATGCAATCCCGGCCTCATCTGCCTGAACAGCACCGGACTGCCCAACCGCATACGAATCAACAAAGCTACAACACCAAGAACCGGTGATAACGCAATGAACGTCGGAGCAGCCAACAACAAATCAACAATACGCTTACTGATGATTTGATAATAAGTTCTATCTCTATCCGATAACATTTTCTAATTATTCATACCTATCGCTATCTATCGCCCTTTTCCATTCCATTTTTCACGGCAGCAGTAAGAATATCCTCTAACTGCCTCGCAAGTCGGTCACGGTTGAAACGCTCCTCTGCGAGCAGGCGTGCCCGCATGGGCACTTTGCTGATCCAACCAGAATCCTTAAGCGCATTGACCAACCGGCGTGCGGCGGCTGAAACATCCTGGGAATCCAGTATCAATCCCACGCCTTCCTCCTCGGCTATGCGGGATTGCCAGCCGTCAAAGTTGTTGGCGATAGGCTTACGGGCCGCCAATGCATCAAAAAATTTATTGTTCACAGCATCCTTGAGGTAAATCCTCGGCCCGCGCATCAGGGCCACATGCATATCGGCTGCAGTGAACCATCGGGCGATCTTGCGTTTTGGAAGCGGATTGAACATGAACAAATTACGTTCGAGTACGCCTGACTGTTCCGCAAGCAGGCGAACTGACTCCTTTTCGCTGCCTTCTCCAAAAATTACAAACCGGATCTCCGGGTCAATCTGTAAAACCTCGCGGGCAAGCTGCACCAAGTAGTCTACTCCATTCGCTGCACCTATTGTCCCTGCATACAGCACAAGCTTTCTTCCATCGAGCCAGGAATACTCGTTTCTTGGCGATGAGTTGTCATCTTTGCCCGAAAATATATCCAGGTCGCAGCCATTAGGTATGACGGACAATTTTCCCGCAGGAACGCCCTTTGCGATAATATCATCACGCATCCCAGGCGCCAGGGCAACCACATGGACCGCCTGCCTGTAAGCAAAAAGCTCCAGCCGCCGTGCCAGCCGGATAAGCATGGGGTTACGCAGGATCCCGAGCGCAACAGGCACATCGGGCCACATATCGCGTACCTCGAAAACCATTGGCACACGTTTCCACCACGAGGCAAAAATGCCTGGTATCGATATCGTGAGCGGCGTGCTCGTGGCAAAAATAATGTCACCAGGCAGTGAGACAGCCTTTCGGGCCGAATGCCAGGCAAAACGAAGAAAAGCCTGTATGCGCTCGCTATAGCTCATACGGTTTGAGTACGCCACGGGAAGCCAGTGCACGTGAATACCTGCTTCTGTTGTCGTAAACCAGTCGGTCTTTTCCGTAGGCTCCCGCCAGGTCGTGACCATGTGAACTTCATGGCCGGCAGAGACTAACCGTCGAGCCATTTCATAGGAGCGGGTTGCACCGGCCATATCCGGTGTATTGAAATACTGGTGGAGATAGATTATTTTCAAAACTCAGGGTCTATGTAACTAAATGTAAGAATGAACTCTCTATATTGCAAAACGGTTTTCCAAGGGAACTTGGGTTAACTCTTTGTAAAACGCAAATAACTTCTTTTCCTCAACAGACCAGTTATATTTGTTTATAGCTGCTTGACGTCCATTCTCACCCATTCTGCGGGCGAGCTCGGGATTTTTTATAAGATGATCAATCGCACCAGCGACGGTTTCCGGCTGAAGAGGATCGATGCACAGGCCGCAACCATTACCTTCAACCACTTCACGATACAATGGAAAATTTGAAGCAATAACAGGTATGCCCATTGCCATATATTCAAAGATTTTAGTCGGATAAGATTCAACATAATTAGGTGTGGGATGCAAAAGAGCCAACCCGATATTGCACTGTTTCATTACCTGCCATCCCATATGTGCAGGCAAGTATCCATAAAAACGTACATTATTCAAATGGTATTGTTCGCATATTTTTAAGAGCTCGCGTTTATGAGATCCAATTATAGGGCCAACGCATTCATATCGTGGCGTAATGTCTTTATCCTTTAGAATCTTCAAGGCTTCAATGATTGTTACACTTCCCCGTTCAGATGAAACCCTTCCTAAATATCCTATCCCAAGATCATGCTTTTCGGAAGGATTACAGTCAATATCAAGTATCTGGCTCACAAGAGGCATGTTTAAAACGATTTCAAAATTATTAACCCAAGGGTAGTCTTTTTGATAAGAATATTCAGCAAAAATAACATGTATATCTTTCAAAAACAATCGTTCGGCCCCATAAACAGCCATTGATAGAATCTGGCGCAGTTTTGGTTTGACCCAGTGTTTGCTCTTGATCTGCTTCGGCAGATTTTCATGCATATCATAAACTATTTTTTTCCCCATAGCTTTCAAGAGAAGTCCTATCGGAATGAGCTCTGGGTCATGCAGATGATAAACCTCGGCATCAGTTTTAAGCGCCTTCCAAAAAGCAGACCATACGGTCTTTGTCATACGCTCAATCCTATTCCGGGGAGTTCGAAGATTTATAATTTTTATCCCTTCAACAATCTCATCCTTATCATGCTGGGCAACAAGTGAAACACTGTACCCATCTTTTGCCAACGATATTGCTTCCTTGTGAAATATCCTAATGTCAAAGGAGGGGTGAACTGATGTGAGAATACAAACCTTAACCAACTGGTTGAGTCCTTTCGTTACCCAGCTTATGAAAAACCCCTAAGGGGCATTGCGCTTTGAACTTGAAGAATTAGCCAATAGTAGGCGACGCTCCCGGTAGTAACTGCCCACAACCCAGCCGAAAAGAAGCCAGGGCAACATGCCAACATGAAGCTCATGATAGAAAAAATATCCAAGGGAGAAAACGGCATAACCAGACAAGGCGAGTATCGTTGCTATTGTCAGATCCAGATCGTTATATGCCTTCCATTTGAGTTGGCGCCATGCATAAATAAAAATAACAAGTAACAAGCCATAGCGCAAGGCTACACCCAAGATGCCATAATTGGCCAGAAGAAATACTGGCTCTACCTCTGTGCCGAATGATGTTGCTAACATTCGCTGCGTCGAGTTACCAACGCCAAAGAACCAGCTTTGCACGTCCGATAGCAGGGATAAAGCAGCTGCCGCCTGATCGATACGATTACCGCCTGCTTGGTCAATAAGGACTCCAAACCTAAAGATAAGGAAAAGTATTTTGTCATGAAGTACACAAACTAATCCGATGCATAACAGAATTAGCCCTGTAGCGTAGATAAGTAAAAATCGTAGCCTCCGGCGTGTGAAAAGAACTCCAATGAAGATGAAAGCAATACAGACCGCCAGGAGGGCTGCTATTGCCACCCGAGAGCCAGAAAACATTGTATTGGCAACAGCCAAGCCCAAAAGGGCCCATAATTGAATATGATGAATATGATAAAAACTTCTTTTGACCCTTCTCACTCTGTTTGCCAGTAAACCCCCAAGAGAAACTGCAGCACTGAACATTGCAAAGCCACCCCATGCAATTGAGTGACCAGCTACCCCACAGTTTCTAAGTACTGCAAGTGATTTCTCTGTATTCGCAAGTTGACTTTCGCTACGCGCATATAGACCCGCCAAATGATCACCGATACTCCCCGGCAGAACCTGAATAATACCGACAAGCAGGGCTACCATTAGAACATATCGAAGGCAGCGAGAGAAATTACCGGAGAAAGCCATATATGAAACATAACAAGCACAGTAGAAAAATAACAACCGCTTTACATACTGCCAAATTTCTGTAGGGAGTCGAAACTCATTTATGTAAAATAATCCACCAATGATACTGAAAACAATCCCAGTGATGATAATTGTAGCCCATAAAATAAATACCGGTAATCCATCTTGCCGGCAAAAAGGATTTTTGGGTTTTAATAGAATATAACCTGCAAATATTATGAGCAGAAAAGCCGCACTCGCATCGTCCATGCCAATACTAATACCGTGAATTACTATGTGTGGCACCAGCACGCTTACAGTAAGAAGCCACACTATCCCTAGGGTCATTGTGCGTTTTATCCTCGAGGTTGGGGCATTCTTCGCGAGATAGTAGCCGGGACCTTGCGACTTTTGTATGCTTGTCATGTATTAGACGATTTTGTGAGAATATCTTGAAAATGGTTGTATATCTTCTTTGCCACCATGGGCCAGCAGAACTCACTCTCTATCCGACTCCGTGCTCTTTTCCCCATACTTCTAATGAGATCCGGTTGTTCATAGAATCGGGTGAATACTCCAGCCCATGTCTTCGGATCTGTCCCCCTTACAATGTAACCTGTTTCCCCTTCAATAACCAGGTCACGGGCTGTTTCAAACCCAGCAAGCACCACCGGTAAGGCACAAGCCTGAGCTTCCAATACGACCATGGGCATTCCTTCCGCAATTGAAGGTAAAACGAAAATTGATGCTGCCCGATACAGCTCCAGCAAGGCACTTTCATCTACCATGCCAGGGAATAGAACATTATCTTTAACGTGAAGGCGATGTGCAAGTTCATGAAGATCAGCTTTCAGAGGACCATCTCCGGCAATGACCAAGGTTGCATCTCTATGAAGCTCAACAAATGAGGCAAACGATTTGATCAAAAGGTCAAACCGTTTTCGGGGAATGAATCGGCCAGCTGACAGAATCACGAAACTCTCATTACCTTCTTGGGGTGAGGGACTGAAGAGAGTGTAATCGACGCCGTTGTTCACTTTAAGGATTTTGGCGCCTAACATGTGATACTCTCTTGTTAGATTTTTTAAGGTCTTATCGTCTAAGACAATGGAGCCCCTGATATTTTTGAGTGCATACTTCTCAAGAGGCGTTATCGCGTATTTCCAGAAACGCCAGCGGGTAAAATGTTCCACCTCAAACAAGGTATGTATAAACGGAATACACCTCGTTTTATCGAGGAAAAGACAGTTAAAGGCAGATTGAGGGAAAATCACATCATATTGATCCAACGAAGAAAAAAGCATCATATACAAGTTCATCCATACCCCTAACAATGGAACGGGTGGGATCGGAATTCTAAATATTCCTTCTTCTTCCTTGGGTACAGTGATACGGGCATAAATATCCACCCTGTGACCCATCTTTTGCCATTCCTTCCTGAGTTCAAATACGACCCTGCTTATACCGCCTTTGAAATTAGGTGGATTCCAATAGGATGTAATAATTGCAATCTTCATTGCATTATCATCTATTGCGATTTCTTGTTATTACCACTACGTGGTCACAGCGTCGGATAAGTGTTTTTTATGCGTTCAAAGAAATTCAATCTTTTGTCTTCCAAGGATGTCGCATTTATATACTTCTCGACTTCGTTGCGCGGGACGGTCCGCCCCCGCATTTTTCTTGCGAATTTAATTATTAAATTTAAGTTGTTCTCAATATTGTTCTCTTCATTGGGTATTTGCAATAACCAAGGCGGGCGATCTCGACCGATAAAAGCGGTATCATTATAACCGATAATGACTGGCAGACCATACGCTAGGTATTCCCTCACCTTTAGAGGGCATGCCTCATTCATATTCTTCCTGTGCAATGCAAGAGTACCGATTGCGACATCAGACTCATGCAACACTTTTTCGTATTTTGACCTTAGCAGAAAGCCATGAAAAATTATATTGTCCGGAATTTCCAGATTAGGCCTGTCTAATCCAACAACATGAATGACTAAATCACCTTTAGCAAGTTTAGCCAATCTAATAACTTTATCGACTCCGTGCCACTCATAGTTATTTATGCCCATGAAAACAAGTGCTGGCAAGACGTTCGTTTTATTACGAGCTAGGATTGGGAAATCACTTAGTTCGATCCCATTAGGAATGACAACTGAAGGCTTGTGAAATTTTTTCACGGGGTGGTTATTTATTATTTCATGAGTCACACTTACTAGACCCGATATGTTTGAAAAAAGGACGTTTCGTGTCAGTCTATGATGGCAATAATTTAATTTTGTTCGATAACTATGTTTTGCCAACAACTGCATTTCTGTAAGATCATCTGTGTTGAGCTCCATGATAATCCGAAAGCGCTTTGCTATGCTTGAATGATAAAGTCTGAAGGGCTCGAATCTCATATAAACTATATCCGGCCGAAAGTTCTCCAAGTCAGTTACAAGTTTCCCTCTGGGCATCCATGTGTTAATATAAGGGAGAAATGTGGGCTGCTTATAAGTGTATATATTGTCAGGTAGTATGCTGTTACTGGCATGGCTTTCGACTGAACGCGGCAGTGTACAATAAACATGAACCTTATGCCCGCGGTGAGCCCAACAATCAATCTGGGTCTTTATTTTCTTTACTACACCATCGACAAAACGGATTTGTCTAGATGTTATATATGCTATTTTCATGTGAAAGAGATCGATTCTGGTCTTTGGAATTATGCTGTCCACTTATTATTGCTTTTCCTATTTCAGCCACCGGAGCAAACCAGGCATTTTTTCCTCTAAGATATCCTAAGGTTCGATGGTATAGACTCCACCAAGGATAATGCATCACGGCATTGGGATGCCACAGGAGCGTCAGGACACCACCGACCTGTTCTACGGCCCCGGTGATTTGTATAATATACTGAAAAGCCGTATCTCCGTCCAGGCGCAAGCCTTTCGTCTGACCGAGCATGGCACCGTCTTGAATGATGAGGGGAACCTCCAGTATCGGCAGCTCTTCTTCCGCCTGCAAATCGTAGAGCCGCCACGGATAGCATGTCCCGAAACGAAAGCCTATATTATCATTGAAGCCAAGGGTGCTGTCATAAAGCAGCCCAGCTTCGGCTTGGATGCGGGGAGTGACTCGGATATCGTGATGTAGGTAATGTTGCCGGACGCTTGAGATGTCATGACCCAAGGTCATCTCAAGGGCTGCCTTCTGGTTCTTCATTTCGTTCAGGTCATCAAAAGAATACCAGGAAGGGTGCAGGCCGATTTCCCAGCCGCGGCGGTCGATCTCCCGGATCATCTCTGCGACGGTGCATTGTTGTCCGTCAAAAACGACCCGATCAGTCAACTCATAGGTGCAATCCGAGAAATGATGTTTGCCCACACTGCTCCAGCCCGGCCAGAAAAAGAACGTCGATCGGGCGCCGACAGCCGCTTCCGCCTTCAGCCAGCATTCATAGCAATGCAATGGATCCTGAGATCTTGCGTGCCTTATCGCCTGTGCAACATTAGATCCCAAGCCAATAAGGCCGCGGGCTTTTCTCAACTGAGATTTGGTTGCTGTGAAATCTCTGGCATACATCCTTACGGACTGCCGGAACGAATAGTGTGATACGTGATCTACGTCATGGGTCAGACAGACAGCAAAAGGCTTGCCCTCCGGCCAGACGGGCCTGGAGCCCCCCTTGGCCAGATAATCCTCATCCACAACCGGCCGGTACAGTAAACCCAGAGAATTCAGAATATTGAAGGCAAAGTCCGGGACGATCCGCTCCGGCGAAAAATCCTGTGGTAGCCGCTCCTTCTCATAACGGCCTTGGAGGAGTTTTTGACAGTCAAGCGAGAGAGACATTCTTGGGATCCTGCATCAGAGCGTTATCAGATAAAACCGAGGCGTCTTTGCAGATATAACAACCCCCGGTAAACAAAAGATGTTTGAAAAATTGGTTTGCCGATACCCAACAAATATTCAATTTCTTTCCTGGCCACTGTTCTTATGAAAAGAAAATAGATTAATACCCATACAATTAAAGCGGTCAGATTCCAGAAAACCATATCACAAAGACTGCCATGAGCGAAGAAATAGCGAATACAGTATGCAGGCGCTGTTGCCGCTGAAGCGGAAATTGAAACTGGAAGGATTGTTTTTAAATATCTCAAAAATGAGAATCCAAAAAAATGCCTGAGCAACCATTGACTAAAAAGTCGTCCGATCACACCATACAAGGCGAATCCCCAGGCAACCCCGAGCACCCCCCATAAGCTTCCAACGAGAACGAAGCCGGGCAATGCAGCCATCCGGAATGCGTTTGTAACCGTGGCAAGCTGCGGCCGGCCAAGAGAATATATGACGGAAGCAAACACGCCGCCGCCAAGTGATTGCGCAATCCCGAAAAGAGACATGATCATAACCAGCGGGATAACTTGCAGCCATCGTCCGCCAAGTAAAATCCTCACCAATGGATCTGCGAAAGTGAAGATCAGGCATATCGGAGGCAATAGGATAATTGCAGTGAGTGACAAGGTCTTGAAATAACCATCCTGTATACGATCCGCCTCTTTCTGGAATTTTGAATATATCGGCAGCATTACCTGATCGATAATTCCTGTATAGGTATTTGGAATAAGCAAAACGATTTTTTGCGCCAGGTAGTAACCGCCCAACGTTGCCGCGTCCAAAGCTCTTCCTATGACAAAAGAATCTACCTTGCCTGCGGCATTTCCCATAATGCGGCCCAAAGAAACCCACATTCCAAAAGAAAAAAGGCTGCGCATATCCCTGAAGCTGCCAAAACTTCCAGGAAGATACTTGGTTAACCATAATCCCGCTACCAGACACCCTGCTCCGGATAAAAAGTGTCCCCACACAATACTGTACGGACCGTGCCCCTGATAGGCCAGTACAATAGAAGTGACGCTGCTCAACACTACGGCACCGAATCCAATGATGGAGATTTCCCGATACCGCAAGTTGCGGAGCAAAAGACAGCGATGAAGGGAAAAAATCCCGCTGAACAGGTAAGAAAGAGCAGCGATTTTCAGCAGACCAGACAACACCGTTATCCTGAAAAAAGAGGCAACATGTGGAGATATAACCCATATGATAGCCGCTATGGATAATGTCAGAAGGACAGTTGCCGTAAAGGCGCTGTCAATCAATGAGCGCGTAACATGTTCCCGCTGAATCAGCGCGACTGACATGCCCAGCTCGGCGAATGTTTGCAAAACAGCGATGATCGCTACCACCAGAGCGACTGCACCGAAATCCGCCGGCATCAACAATCGGGCGAGAACCATGTTGGCAACCAGCCCGATCCCCTGCACAGAGGCGGAACTCGTGAACATCCATCCTATTCCGGTGACAGCTTTTTTTGCGTAACTCATATGCTATCTGCCGGGTAAGGCTCGATCTGTTTTATGATCTTGGCGGGGACACCTGCTACTATGCAATTGGAAGGAAAATCATGCGTCACAACAGAACCGGCGCTGACGATCACGTGATCCCCGACTTCAACTCCCGCTAAGATAACGCTGTTCGCACCAAGCCAGCAGTTGTCGCCAATGACTATCGGCCGTGTTTTTACGTGAACCAGAAAATTGTCCACATCATGGTTTGCTGAAATTATTTTTACCCCAGGGCCGATGTAGATATTTTCTCCCATAACGAGTCCGTTAATAGCCTGAATGTAGCATAATGGACTGCGCCCCGGCGCTGTATAGGGACCCAGGATTTTGATACGTTCCGGGTTGCCGACAAATGATGTGTAGTGAACCGGCCATGGACATGAGCGAGAGCCATTAAGATTTAAAATCTTTTGGGGGAATACATACGCCCAGAACGTAACCGGGCTACGTAGCACGCAGCCTGGGTAAAAAAGGTTGATATATATTTTTTGCATGATCGTTCGCATTATGTGATGCATTCCCGAAATTATGCCTTTCGGCTTTCCCATTTTTTCAGCCTGTCCCTAACCTATAGTTTTTCAAGTACGTACAAGGAATTACCCTCGATACTTCCATCATCAGCTCTTAGTGGTTGAATTGTACAGTACAATGCCAATTCGCTCATTAACTTGAAAAAGTACGATCTATTGGCATCGATGCGGCGCTCATGTTTATCGAAACCATTGCTGAAAAATCTTATTAGATAAGGCGCAATCCGCCTCTCAAAAAATCGGTGGACAGGGAAGGCTATCAATCGTCGCTGCTCGATTTCAAATCCTGCTCCTTTTGCAAATCCAACATATTCTTGAGTCGTCCTTCGACACCAAGTTTCTCCTTCTCGCCTTTCAGGGCCAGTTTGCTCAAAAAGTATAAATTTCGCTCCAGGCTTAAGGTGATCATAAATATTTTTGAATAGATCTGGGATTAAGTAGTCTTTAATATGTGCAAATACGGCGATGGCGAAAATTAGGTCAAATATGTTTTCAAAATTAATTCCTGACTGCGATATTTGAAGTTCGGCAAAGGGTGCGACCTGTTTTGCACGCTCCAACATGGACTCGGAGATATCAATTCCATAGTATCTCTTTGACGGGCAGATCCTTCCAAGATATTGAAGATACCAACCATCACCGCAACCGAAATCGCAAATATTCTTCACAGTGTTATCTAAAACTAATGGTTTTATAAGTTCCAAGAGTAGTGCACGGCGTCGATAATAGAGCGGGATGGGTGTAACAGTATAAAAAGTTTCACCTTTATACTGATACGATTTCACCCCCCTATAATTCCAATAATCTTTGGAAGCCCTTTCACTCATGTGCCAGTCGCTTTTCCGCTTGCTTATGCAAATGATCTCCTAATTTCTTCAATGCCTTTGCCTTCCAACCCGAGGCGTTTCAAGTTTCTGCCATTCTTCCGAAAATCAACATTGAGCATTGCATTTCCAAGCTCGATCATCATATCGATATGAGGGGTCGGCACACCAGCGGTGCGTCCCAATTCGCTAATCGGTACCAATCCGGTGGGTATGTCCTCTGTAAGATAGCGATGCGTTAATGTCCGCGGGGCGTCGATGGAAGCATACGCACTGTTTCCCTGAAGGGTTTCATAAAGATCCCGTCCCTTGAAACCATAATTATTTTCGTGCCATTGTTTAACACTGCTTACAGCTACACCGTACTTCCGCGCAACTTGCAGCCGTTCGGAATCTATCTTTTCTACCAATGCGGCTACGCTTCGGCTTATGCCATAATAATAATGGGGGAAGAAAACATCTCTCGATTCTATCCAACCTGAATTGAGCAGCACCGGTGTCGGATGCAAAATAGCACCGATATTATCCAAGCCTGTTTCAAGAGTAGTGTTTGCGAGCTTCAAGTTACCATATATTGAGTTTAATTGTGGCAATAAATCCTCTATTCGTGACCTTGGAATGCCGCTGATTGTATTTTCACGTTTGAAGGAGAGGATATCAAGTATACCAGGTGCATGTGCACGACATGCGCAAAGTAATGATTGCGTTTCCATAACAAGAGGGAGCGAATAACTCCCTGCTTCTGTAAGCCCCTGTATAAATTCCAGAACACCCCCGGTCCGCCCCGGATTCAGGATTATGGCCTGCTTGTTTCCGACAAAGCGCCCCATGCGCAATGCAATTTCTCGATGTGCGTTAGCCGGAATAACAATGAATATTATCTCAGCATCTCTGACCGCGTCTTCCAAATGCGTTGTGATAAGGTCCAGCTTTGCTTTTACATGACACTGACCTTTCAGTTCTATTGCCCCTAGACTATTGAGGGCATTTATAGTAGCAGAACCGCGATTCCAGAGGTGCACTTCATGGCCCATACGCTTTAATAAAGCAGATAATGCCTGTCCCCCATTCCCTGCTCCCAGTACCGAATATATGCTCATGATGAATGCGTCCTTATCATTGTCTTCATCATTTTTGGCTTAGAATTCCTTTTGAAAATTTACGAACCACATTGGACGTAAGAGAAAAAATTTGACATAAACCTGGGTAAGGATCCTTAAAGTTAAAAGGTTCAATTATTCGTTTGTGCCCTCTCAAACTTTTTAAGATATCCATCCAGGATGCCTCACCGTTTCCCCTCAATAAGCGAATTGCGCCTAAATCGCCCAATGGATACCACCAGTGTATGTTTTTTCCATATGGGCACTGAAACTCTATAAGCGGTTCTAAATGGGTACCTGTCACATCGTTGTACATAGCGAGCGGCAGATTAATATTACATATGAGTGCATGACTGTTCGACTTGGAAACCCGACCGTTGATTTCCATGAGCTTAATTGCTTGGTCGAGAGGGTCGAGTTTGAATTCGACATTGGCATAGCCACGATATCCTATCGCCTTGATAAGTTTATTTGAATATTCAATCGCTGTTTCAGACCAATCTGTCTCCATGAGTGTGCAACTTAACAGTGGCCCTGACGACCGGACTTTTCTGTTGAAAAAAATAGATACCGGCTCTGAATTACTGTTATAAATTCCTATAAAATTCAAAAGATTACTTTCAGGGCCTGGGATAAATTCCTGAATGAGAAAACCACCATCGAATGTAGAGTATTTGTCATATCGTATTTTTAGTTCCGCTATTGTTTCACATACAAAACCTTTCGAGCCGTAATTCTTAAGAAATTCCGATGAACGTTCCGGTTTTATCAGTAAAGGCCAGCGCATGCTGATATCTTTGGAGGTAAACCTGTCGAAATCTTTTTTGGTTTCAATATGGATGAATTTAGGAATGGGCAGCCCGATTCTTTCTGCGATTGCATATGTTTCTCTTTTTTTTCTCACCTTCATTACAATATCCCACGGTGGAAAAGTCGGCCGCCACCCTTCGGGCAGATCACCGTAATGTTGGGAAAGGATATCCAGGTAATCATCCGTACCAGCGACAATGAGCACGGCATCACTCCCTACATTTTTCGCTCCCCATTGTATCAGACGGCCGCAAAAATCATCCGCGTCTGATGGGAGCGTAAATACCCCTCTTATATATCGGGATTTAGTCGTAATGCCGTTCCCTTTCGCAGAAACAACATAAATCGGGATGCCAGAGGGCCCAAGGGCACGAACCACCCCATATGCCGCAATATGATCACCAAACAAAACAATGGGAACTCTTCTCATATGAGTCCCTCCACCTCTTGGAACGGCAGCAATAGAGGCAAACGAATATTCAGCAAGTTATTTGATGCTTTTTCTGCTCTTTCTTTTGCTGAGATAGGCTTGCTGTCATCATCGACAACCACTACACCGCCATTGAAAAATCTCGTCCGCCAATTAATAGCATTATCGAATTCATTCTTGCCTCCCCAAAGATAAGGGACCGGCAGAAAGCCGGCAGCAAAAATTTTATACAGGCCTTCTGCAGAATACGGCCTTGGAACTCTTTCCTGGATGATGTTAAGGACATCATATGCTTCCTTAACTAGGTGATTGGTTCTTTTCATCAAATCTTCATTTTTCATTAAATCAGGCGTTTCACCTTTTTGCTTGTACGTGCGATAGTTATTTAATGCCGCTTTTGTGATCTGGATGCTTTCGTTGATAATATCGGGGTCAGCCAGACGGTTGCCCTCCGTATAACTTACTACGTGAATAATAGGCGGACTATTGCGGTCATGCGGCTCAATATCATCCATTAACATCGTGACAGCGGCCAGTTGCGCCATAGCCGTCGTCGTGTCGGACGAGAAAAAATCAAGGCCGGCCCTTGGCTGCATGATGATGGAAAAATTTTTGTCTTCCAGTGTGCGAACAAGGTGCAGCATCGCTCGTGCCTTTGCAATATCTTGAATACCCCATGTTTGACTCGGTGTATTCAACATGATTTGGAGAATAAGATAGCGGACACCGCGCAGCTTGGCTGCCTGAGCAGCCAGGAAGGCGGATAGAATGCATGAAACATCATCTGCGCCACGAAATGCAAAATGATGTGGTACGTTCGGTTCAAAGGGCTTATCCGATCGTGCGACAAAAGAAAGCGTATCCAGGTGCTCGCATAAGTTCTGAAAAAGAGTATTCGGTCCTCGCCCATCGATCTTGCAAAACCACCATAAGGAAAGCGCATGCCACGCGATATTTATTGTCTCTTCATACATCTTAGCAAGTGAAACGATATTCTTTGTTCCGGCATAGGTTCTGAGAAGCATCGGCCGTGACGCATCCCAGGCATCTCTGTATTCCTGAGGCGTATTGATCGGCACGCCGCCCCCATTAGGAAGGCCGGACCAATCTTCTCCAAACCTCTCTTGCGTGAGCTGTGAAGTGCCGATGGATGCGATATCCAAGAAACCAGCCCTGGCCAGACCATGCAACCAGCTTTTGAAAAGTTGAACGGCTTCCGACCGATCAGACCGATAAGGGCCGACATGTGCCCGGAACAGTGGCAGTTGATGCGAACGTTTCGCTCGATTTAAGCGTGTCAGCAATCGGTCTTGGAAAGTCCCGTAACCCGAGTAAGTCGGGCGAGTAGATGGACAAATGCTTCTATGTGCCTCCTTGTGTATAAGGGCTTTGCCGAGATGCATCCGGAAATCATCGTACTCACTCGACTGCATCAGAAAATCGGGAATCAAAGTTCGAGGCAAACCAAGCTTTAGCAGGCTTTCAACCGGAGTTTCATCTCCATTGAAGACAGTCACTTTATTGCCGAAATTTCTCTGGACCGCTTCACATGCCGATGGCAGCCCTGCAAAATAAACGGCTTTAACAGGACCGCCATCGACCGAAAGGAGATTTGCAGATTTCAAGAAATGAAACAACCACCCGAATGCCTCACACCCTTCAGCAGGATCCAAGCGATAGCTGAAACCCAAGCGTGAGACGCGATTGGAGCGAACCCAATCGTAGAGGTCTGATTTTGCTTGCTGATTCTCATGCTGTGTCAGTATTTTAGAGACGCTCTCATCGCCGATTATAGCAGTCACACCACAGTCTTTTAACAGCTGCGCTATGTGGGTGATTCCCAGAGTGTGTGCATCAATGTTCGGCTTGAGAAGCCCGTAAACTTCTTGATCAGGTTTGAAATAATCCATGCGGACATCTGCCTTGGTCGCTGCTTTGACGGCAGTCACCTTTCAAAAAATTTGTCTGGCTGATCATATGAAACAGCTGTAACCTTGAGGCGAAGTGCCAACAACGGTTGCCCTTGTGTTCGTACTCGGGTTCTTTAAACTATGCAGAAAGAGTCTTTGCACGATCTTAGCCTTGTGCAATCCTAAGATAAGCCAGTCATAAAATTAACAAAACCAAATTGCTTATATATGTGAAAGGCTTATCCGCAAGAAAGAGAACATCAAAACGTATCTATTTTCCTGCCTTAATTGGATGCTCGCCTATTGCATTAAATGAGACATACTC
>Ga0209407_1002962_pt1 | contig 15230 bp, 17 predicted proteins | sample AD_JPNHG3_MetaG_FD_184410 | JGI IMG/M metagenome (GOLD analysis project Ga0209407, IMG submission 184410) | Active sludge microbial communities of municipal wastewater-treating anaerobic digesters from Japan - AD_JPNHG3_MetaG (SPAdes) (version 2) | ecosystem: Engineered > Bioreactor > Anaerobic... | reverse complement strand
AATGACTATCTGGGCGATCATTACGGGAACATCATCTGGGCAGAACAGGCTCAGACCGTTCCAAAAGATTATCAGTGGTATCTCAATACGGGTGATAAAAAAGAAGCAGCCATCTTTGGAAAATATTCCGGTTTCTTCAGTGATAAACTAATATTTTATGCCGATTTACAATACCGTTTTATACATTACAGTATCGATGGCATACATGACGATCTGCGCGACCTTTCGATGGAAAAGTCCTATCATTTTGTAAATCCAAAAACAGGGTTGAGCATCAATATTGATCAGAAAAGCAAGGCATATCTGAGCTTTGGAATGGCAAGCCGTGAACCGTCCAGAAATGAGTTCCGCGATGCAGACGAGCATTACAATCCTTTGCCCGAGCATCTTTACGACCTGGAAACTGGCTATCAGTTTACCTCAGAAAGAATTGCCGTAAAACCTAACCTGTTTTTCATGTATTACAAAAACCAACTGGTTCAAACCGGGAAAATTAATGATGTCGGATCACCGGTGATGACCAATGTTCCCCAAAGCTACCGTACCGGTATAGAGATAACTGCACAGTTTAAATTCAACAAACTAATTGAATATGAATACAATATAGCAATTTCCTCCAATAAAATCATCAATTTTACCGAATATGTTGACGACTGGGACAATGGCGGGCAACGCACCAATTTCTACAAATCGACAGACATTTCATTCAGCCCGAAAATTGTTTCTTCCGGAACACTAAACTTCACACCTCTGCAGAATCTGAAAGTGATGTTGCTTTCAAAATATGTTGGCCGTCAGTTCATTGACAATACTTCCAATCCTGAAAACAGCCTCGATGCCTATTTTGTTAATGATTTAATTTTCAGCTATCATTTTAAAACCAACAAAGCCATAAGTGGAGATTTTAGCCTGAAAATCAGCAACCTGCTTAATCACGAGTATGAAAGCAACGCCTGGGTTTACCGCTATTATTTTGAGGGTAATTATTATTCCATGGATGGCTATTTTCCGCAAGCCGGACGATTTTATCTCGCTTCCCTGACATTAAAGATTTAGGCATGGCTGATAAATACCAAATGATCTAGCCCCCTAAACATTCGGCCTAAATTAGTGAATTAAAAACACTAATTTAGACATCTGAAAAGAACATGGACAGGAGAAGAAAAAGAGGCAATTCTGAGAGATGTAGAGAAACCCGGGATTGTTATTGGCTGCCGGAAACATGGGATTTATGCCACGACTTACTATGCATGGAAGAAAAAATATAATAAAGCAGGCATCGAAAAGAACATGAGTACACACATTAAGACATAGCTTTGCCACTCACTTGCTGGAAAATGGAACTGATTTAAGGTATATACAAAGTCTTTTAGGGCATACCGGTTCAAAAACCACTGAAATTTAAACACATATAACCACAAAAAGTATGGAAAAAACAATTACTCCTTCGTTCATTTGGCAGTAAAAAAATATTATTAATTTTGCCATCAAATGTAAGTAAACATAATTTTTATGGAGGAGGCGTATTCAAGTAAAGTAAAAATATACGCAATATTGCGTATATCCAATTGTTATGCCCCATAATAAAAAGACAACCAGTATGATTGACGAAAATTCATTTGTAAAATATATCCACGAACAACTTAGATTGCCAATTCCGTTGGCAGAAAGTATAGTATCGTATTTTGACTATAAAATAATCCCCAAAAACACTTTGATATTGAAAGCAGGTGAAATTTGTGAAAATTACATGTTTATCCATGAAGGAATAATGCGTTCGTATATTCTTGACGGTGAAGGAAAAGAAATTACTACCAACTTTCACACCAAAAATCAGGTTGCTATTGAACAGGCTTCATTTTTCAATCGTTCTTTGTCCTGCGAAAATATCCAAACGCTTACAGATTGTACAGTTTGGTTAGTTGATTTTCAGAAAATGAACCAACATTTTAACCACTACCCCGAACATAGAGAATTTGGCAGGAGATTGATGGTAAGAAGCATGGTTGAATTAAAAGAGCGGATGATATTATTGCAAACTGAAACGGCAGAAAAGAGGTATTTTTTGCTTCTTAAACAAAATCCTGAAATTTTGAAATATGTTCCATTAAAGCAAATTGCCTCATACCTTGGTGTAACAGACACTTCATTAAGCCGAATACGGAAACTTTTACTGAAAAAACAAACGGAATGAAATTTCTTGCCAAATGGCAAGTGATTTTTACGCTAACTTCTTTTAATTTTGCATTTTACAAACTTTAAAATCAAATGGATTATGAAACGCCCAATATTATTTTTAGGTTTACTGACAATAATTTCCTTGTCGGTTTTAGCACAAAATAAACTTCCAAGCCCTCGTTACGGTGCGGCAGTTGTTCACTATAATGATACTGCTGTTTATATTTACGGTGGCGTGGTGCAAGACAACAGCAAGTCAAACACTACACAATCTACAAATGATTTATATCATTATAACCCTTCCAATAATACTTTTACAAAAATTACCCCCAGCGGAGATGAATTACCTCTTGCATGTGGTGCTTATATGGCGTATGACCATAATACAGGAAAAATGATTGTATTGGGCGGTTTGCGAACAACGGCTGACAATGCTTTTTATTCATTTGACCCATACGCTTTTCAAGTATCAAAAAAAACACAACAACCATACTCTCAGCGTGGTTACATGTCGGGCGGTTATACGGGAGGTGGTAATTGGTTGTTATCCGGTGGTCAACTTGCTAATGGTACTGCGAGCAGTGCAGTTTATGAATATAATGGTTCAACCGGCACATTTACTCAAAAATCGGATATTCCACAAGGGACTGCACTTTATGGTCATACTTCAATTTCTGATACATTGAACAATAAGGTTTATATCTTTGGTGGATTAAATGGCAGTGGAACAAATAATTTTTCTTGCTACGAATTCAGTACTTCAACTAATTCGTGGGGTTTTGGTCCAAATTGGCAAAATTATCCTCAAAACGAATGGACTGCCTTTCCTGCAACAGGTCGTACATTATTAGATAATGAAACATTTATTGTTGGCGGACAGAAATATTCTGCAAAAAAATCAACAAATTCAATAACTTTTTCAACTAATCTTTTCACCGTAAGGGTAGTAAATGGCACCTTGGTTGCGACTTTGGTTTCAAATAATATTCCTCCTATGATAGGCGGAGTTGCCTGGTGTTGGCTTGAAACTAATAACGACACAGTATTTTATATGTTTGGTGGAATAAATTCAATTACTTCGACAGGTGATACAACCTTTACCAATAATTTTTACCGCTATAACCAAACAATCGGTCAAATACAGCAATATGACACAACTCAACAAGTTTGGGGCGGAATACTTAGTTCCATAAATGAAAACAATTTGGTTACGTCAAAGGAATTGAGTATTTTTCCAAATCCTGCAACTGACAAAATTGCCTTAAAATTAAATACAAACGAAACAATAAAGTCCATTAAAATCTATAACAATAATGGACAGTTAATAAAAGTTGTTAATTACCCGAATAACGAAATAATAAATATTGGAGATTTGGCGAATGGTTTGTACTTTTTGCGTGTTGAAACCGATAAAAATTTCCACTTAGGAAAAATGATAAAGAAATAATAATTACGGGGCATAACACGCGGTATAAAAAATTGCCGGGTCAGTAGGTTATTCAAGGGTTGTAGCCCGCTTCAACTTTTGTGTAACTTGACAGGAAATCGCCCGCAATCGGCAACTTTTCATACCGCCAAACGTTATAGGGTATTTTAAACAGACACGATAACAATGATAGACTACGAAATAAGTGATATAAGAAAGTTTACAAAAATGATTGCACCGACAGCAGACTTTGACGGGACATTTACATTTTACTATGACGAAACGAACAATATTAAAAAGTTCTATGTCAGAGAAAATGATTTTAACTACACATTTACTGCAAATTTTGTTTTAGGTGGTTTAGTTCACTCGGGACAGGCACCAAATGTTCAGCCGCTTATTGACAGCTTCAAACTTCAAAAGACAGCAACAGAAGTTAAATTTAAACATATTGCAAGTGGACATTTTCTCGACTGTTTAAAATCGGAAAAACTAAAATTGTTTCTTCAATTTTTAAGGGACAACGATTTGTATGTTCATTATTCAAGCCTTAATATTCTTTATTGGTCATTGGTTGACATTGTTGATTCAGCAATAGTTAGTTCTGAAGCTGCTCAACAGCTTGGACCGCAATTTTCAAATCATTTAAAGAATGACCTGTATAAACTTTCAAGACTTGAAATTGATGCAGTAATTGACCTATTTCATAGGTATGAATATCCGAATATCAAAAGTGATTCTGTTCTTCCGTTCATAGAAGAACTGACTTCATTGTTTGACGCATACATAGACACTCAGGAATTTCATTTTGGATTGGAGTCTTTGAGACAGATTTTAAAGGAAGCAAAGAAAAAAGGTTCATTGCCTTTTATCCAAGACGAAGACGATTATATTCTTCTCAAAGATTTATCACACTTCTACTTGAGACCAATTTACTTGTTCAAAAACTCAACGCACATTTTTGATAATGAGGATTCAATATCTGAAACCCTAAAAGATTACAAAATACTTGACGGTGAAGATGAAATCAAAAACTACACATTTGTAGATTCTAAAACAGAACAGTTAATTCAACTGTCGGACGTTTTCGTTGGACTAATGGGTAAACTGACAAACTACTTGAACACAAGCACACGAGAAAAAATTGATAATGACTTTCAAACATTAACAGCGACACAACAATCAAATATTGACTTACTCATTCAAGTAATTGACAAGTCACATAATAAAAACATTGGGTTTTTGCACAACACGGACAGCTTTGAAGAAATGTCTAAAATGGACAGAATACGTGAAAATAGAAAAAACAACGCCCTATAATCGAGTAGACTGCCCCACCACCTATCGATAGTGGGGAGAGCCTCTCACACCACCCAGCATACGGTTCTTGTACTGGGCGGTTCGACAAGTATTAGTAATATCGCTCTTTTCACCAATATTACCTTTGTCTTAGTTTAAGATAAGGCTGGTAAACTCGAAGTTTAAACCTCTTTACCGAATTTCAAACAACTTGTCGTTCAGTCCTTCTTTGCTTCGTGAGACATCCAACTATCTGATGTTGGCTCGTATCCGCAAATACTATGACCTCTGCTGACTCCCCGAAAGCTTTCGGGGTCTCCCCTGGTAAGTACCTTTTCCTTCGGTCAATCGCTGCCTGATCTACATGCTGAAGTTTTGTCTTAGTTGCCTAAGTTTTGGACTTCAGTATGGTGTGCTACCTTATCCGTTCCAACATGCCTCATATCAGGTTTCTGTTCGTCAGTACCGACCTTTGCAGTCTCGCTTCCTTCACTCCTGTCGTTACCAACAACGAGCTTGCGACTTGCTAACAGTTCGGAGCGTTACCCCCGCCTGTAAGGGACTTTCACCCTCTGGAAAATACATTGCAATATTTCAAAGAACTCCTTGCTTTTTGGTAAAGAAAATTTTATTGCAACTTTGCAATTTATCCTTTACCTTTGCAGCGTTTGTGTCATGCAAATGGTACATGCAGGGCACACGCAGCAAGTTGGCGCTATTGCCGCTAACCAACCTGTATTGAGTTTTGTTTTCATATCTTTGTTTGTAATCGGCAGACAATTTTACGCTTCGCAAGTCGGCAACATCGCCAACTTGCGGAACGTTAGCGGAAATCCCCCCTATACCGTCAGAATTGACTTCCTAAGCTAACGGGCATTTTTAGCATTAGAAATCCTGAGACATACGTAACTTTGCGAAGCTCTAAGCAAGGCCGATCTTAGCAATGTTGCATAAAAGTAAGGGCGCCATCCTGGTTGAGATGTTTGCGATGACTACAGTGGCAGTGCCGATATTTCGGCAACCCCGATCAGAATATTTTCTTTGCCAAAAGCACATCTCCTTAGAGCATTTCAAAAATTAAATACTATGGAAGAAAAAAAAACTTGTCCCGTCCATTCGGGATTTCAATGGAAATTGTCAACCCGCTGGTTACCGATGTAGGTAATCAGTCAGCTTTATATTAACAAAAAAACTTGGTATAGTGAAAAGAATTCAAAAACAAATTGATAAATTTGCACTGACTAATTAAGATTTAAAATTTATAAATAGTTGATTTTTAATAGAGAATGAAGAACGTTAGTCGGAATTCTAAAAAGACAGTGCTTCATTGAAAGAACTGCAAAACGGACGACAAATTTAATTACATCTGAGAGATGAATTTAAAGGATAAAAACAAGTATAAATCGGACTTCAAAAAGGAGCTTGACAAGTTTGCAGACATGCTCGAAAAATACGTATCCACCGACAATGGCGACTGGACTGTTAAGGGATTTATTGACGTTTACAAAAATATCTATACGATTTCTTCTGATACCAAAATCGTTTCAAAAATTCTTGAAATACACATCCTCCCGCAAATTTTACAGTTTGCGGATAGTATCGGTTACAATATCATTCTTGCCGAAAAACAAAATTGGTATCCTGACTTGACTTTCGTTAAAAAGGATAATGAAGAAGTAAAATTTGCACTTGACATAAAAACCACTTTCAGACGAAACGATAAAACGGCAGGTTTTACGCTTGGCAGTCACGGTGGATATTTCAAAGAAAGAGATAAGGACAAGAATATTCAGTTCCCCTACAATCAATACACGGGACATTATTGCTTGGGCGTTATTTACACCCGGACAGATGTTTCAGACGACCTTGCCGAAACAGAGATTTATCAAGTTCAGGAACTTCAAGAAGAATATGAAACGCCAAACAAAAAAGTTGGTGAGCGTTCAGTTACGACAGTTAAGAACTTAAAATCCATTACTTCGGTAATCAAGGACTTTGACTTTTTCGCAGCAGAGAAATGGAAAATTGCAAGCGACAAACAAGGTTCGGGAAACACTGCGAACATTGGTTCCATTTTCGACATAGAAGACCTGAAAAATGAAAATGGAATTTTCAGCAAGATAGGCGAAGAATGGTTTGATGAATACTGGATAAATTACGGTTCGGCAACAATGGTAAAGGACGGAAAGACGATTAAAATTACCACGCTTAAAGATTTTTTGGAGTTCAAGGGCAGAACAGACCTTTGGGATAAAATCGCTTCTAAAACTTCAAACAAGAAAACGAAATGAGAGTAATCGTTCCTCCAATAAAAAGTCAAGGCATAAAAACTAAGTTAGTTCCGTGGATAATGGAACTTGCCCCAAAAGTTTCGGGTAAGTGGATAGAGCCGTTTCTTGGAACTGGTGTTGTTGCATTTAATTCGGGTTACAAAAAAGCTATTCTCAACGACACTAATCCACACATTATCAATTTTTACAAAGGTATTCAAAACAAGACAATAACTGCCCCTTTAATAAAGCAATATCTCGAAAGAGAAGGCAAGTTATTGAGTAAAGCCGAAAATAACGGCTACGAACATTACTTAAAAGTTAGGACACGTTTTAATAGCGGAGAGTTTTCACCATATGATTTTATTTTTCTTTCAAGAGCAGGTTTCAATGGAATGATGCGTTTTGGAAGCAAGGGAAATTGGAACGTTCCATTTTGTAAAAAGCCTGACCGTTTTGCACAAGCATACATCACAAAAATCACCAATCAGGTTTCAACAATTTCGAAAATTATACAACCAGAACCAAACTGGACTTTTCACAACATTTCTTTTGCAGACATCATTCCTCTTGCAACAGAGAATGACATAATCTATTGTGACCCACCATATTACGGCAGACACGTTGACTACTATAACGGATGGACAGAGCAAGACGAAGAACTTTTATTCAATTTGCTTTCCGAAACAAAAGCTAAATTTATTCTTTCAACTTGGCATCACAACGACTGGAGAGAGAACGAAATGATAACTAAGTTCTGGAGTAAATTCAATATTGTAACCAAAGACCATTTTTATCACAACGGTGGAAACATTGAAAACAGGCGAACAGTTGTTGAAGCATTGGTTTGCAACTTCGACACGGACAACTTTGAAACTCATAACCACGGACAGAAAAAGCATACACAACCTGAACAATTAGCAATACACTGGTAAGAATGAGAAGAAGAACAACCGCTAACAACTAAGACTTCGTTAGGTTTGCAAAACCTGCAATGAATTTACCGATACATCGGAAGTGTTTTTATGGGGTTTGATTAAAAATTAGCTTAAGATAAATTTGCTAAAAAAGATGAAAAGATTCTGATCTACCTCCCTAAACATCAGTACAAAATGAGTAAATTAAAAACACTAATTTAGACATATGAAAAGAACATGGACAGGAGAAGAAAAAGAGGCAATTCTGAGAGATGTAGAGAAACCCGGGATTGTTATTGGCTGCCGTAAACATGGGATTTATGCCACAACTTACTATGCATGGAAGAAAAAATATGAAGAAGGAGGCATCGAAAAGAACATGAGTATTCACACTTGAAGACATAGATTTGCCACACATTTTCCGGAAAATGGGACTGATTAATGTATATCCAAAGTCTTTTAGGGCATTCCGGTTCAAAAACCACTGAAATTTAAACACATATAACCACATAAGGTATATAGAAAAAAATTTTTCTTTTGATCATTTGGCAGTTTGAAAAATATTATTAATTTTGCCATCAAATGTAAGTAAACATAATTTTTATGGAGGAGGCATATTCAAGTAAAGTAAAAATATACGCAATATTGCGTATATCCAATCGTTATAGCCTATGCTAAAAAGACGACAACAATGGAACTATCTGAAAGAATTAGAAAAATCCGAAAGGCATATAATTTGACTCAGGCAGATATCGCTTGTAGACTAGATATTGCACCTTCTAGTTATGGGCAAATAGAAAGAAATGCAATAAAGGCTTCCTGCCAAACGCTTTTAAAAGTGGCAAATGCCATAGGAGTTTCATTAACTTTTCTTGTTGACATCGAATCTAGAAAATTTGTTGAAGATAAAAATACAGGTTAAAGCCTGTTTTTAAATTCATTTTCTAGAAATATTTTTGTTCAACTAACTTTAAATTTTATCAATATGACACCACAAGCAAAACAAACAGCAACTACATTTCTTAGTAGCGTGAATTTCATTTTACCAGCTCTACCTCATGATGAACAAGTACCCAAACTCAAACAACTTGTTTACACATCTTCCGACTCGTGCGGCAGTTTTGGACAGTGTGACGAATATTTAAGACTTGCAGAGCGTTCTGCTGTTTTCGGACAGCCTCAACAAGTCATAGATTTTAACATACAACGAGGCGAACGCTTTAACATAATCGGCTTAAACACATTAGACCGTGCTTTAGAGCATATCAATGAAATTGTAGGAATAGATTTAGGAAATGATTTTGATATTCCACCAACGGAAGTTGGAAAATACAATAATTTTCTAGCCGCGTTAAAAGATGACCTTGCTGATGTAGATGTAAAGAAAGAAGATGCCCAAATTATTCTTGACATATTCAACGAAGTTGTGGGCGTGTATCAGAATAGTGGCGAAAATGGGTTAACTAATTATATAAAACTAAAGTTAGAGGAGCTTCACAACTATAGAAGCTCAGATAATAAAGGAAGGGTGAGCAATTTGCCTTGGTGGAAAATTGTAGCTATTGCAGCCCTAATTGGAATAGCGATATTTGTTGTAGTTAGGTGTTTCAGGAGGAACAAGTGCGAATATCTCGTAAGAGATTTTGCATATTTAGCACAAGGCATTTATTACCTCGTTAAACTTTGCTAGAATATGGCTAATTTAAAGCATCTACTAATATTCTTAACCGTTATTAGTTTAGACAACACTGTTGTCAAAGCACAAGAAAGTGATTTGCCACTCCAGAAAAATTATTTTATATTAAACTCATCCTTATTTGTTAATGAAGCAAGTTTGAACTCCGAAAAAAGTCAACTTATTGGCAGTGGACATTCATTTGCAATTGACTATAGAAGATTAATTATGAATAATGAAAGAGGGTCAATTTATGCAATTTTAGGAATAGGTGACTTCCGAATGGGGTATTCAGGATGGATAGACAATAATGGTGTTAATGAAAATTTCAATGTAGCAGAACGGTACAGTGTTCTATGTGGAGGGTTTGTTGGTTCATTAAAATCTCGTCAAAACCCACTTGACTTTTTAGACTTAGAGATGACCTTTGCCTATTGGAGATTGAACAATCAAAGCTCATTTGTAAATGGCACAAGCACATTCCCCAAAGCAGAATCCAGACTTTCACTTATGTTTTATCCGCATTATTCGAAAGTTTTTGACAATGTAAAATTCAGCATTGGACCATTTGCAAACATTGATTTGGCAGAAATTAATGAAACAGGAAAGCCTTTTGACTTAGCATTAATTGGTCTTAGACTTGGTTTTGGAATAGGTTTCTAGTCCCATAAACGACAGGAAGCACAGGCTATAACAGCAGTTTTGCGTCAGGCGGGGTTTCGTACTTCGTTTGACGCATTTTTGCATATATTTAAGTTTGATTCTTCGTATAAAAATTAGTGCTAAAAATCCCGCCCGAACGCAAAGCTGCAAACCGTTATCGGTAATTTTAAAAAGACAGTATGGACACATTAGACATTGAGAAACTAAACAAGACAATTGACACAGTTCTAATTGTTGTTAACGACATTTCAAAACACACACAACCAAAGACGACAAATTGTTGTGATGTTTCGACAATTATTTTTCTTATCCTACTGACAGGCTTTCTTGGAGGACTTGCTAATTATCTTGCAATTAGGGACAGCAAAGAGCAGACTTGGAGAATTTTCTTTTATAATGTTTTATTAGGAATAATTGGAGCGAGCCTTATTCCTTTGTTTTTACAATTAACATCAAGTAAACTCCTCGACAATTGCGGACAGTGTTATACTACCTTTTTAGTATTAGGCGGTTATATGCTTGTTGCTTCAATATTCGCAAAGAGACTTATTGACAATCTGGGTGAAAAAATATTTAACATCAAGAAGGAAATAGAAAAACAGATTGATAATATAAGAACAGAACCTGATGTTAAAGATGATTTACCGAAAAAGGAGATTGAAGATATTGAAGAAAAAATTAGCGCCAAGTATTCTAAATCAGGAGCAAAGTTGACAAATGATGAGAAAAAGGAAGCAATAGATGATGTAAATAAAATACTGGCTAATATGCAAGGTTCAAGATATGAATTTAGGACATTGAGCGGTATAGCAAAAAGCACAGAACTTGACGAAAACAAAGTATTTGTTATTCTTAGCACATTGAAATCAAAAAATATTATAGAAGAAACTACAAAAAACAGCAAGACTTATTACAAACTAACAGAACGGGGACAAAGTTTGCGACTATTTAAAATGTCATAAATGCGGAAAAGAGGACAAAAAACTACCGATAATCGAGTAGATGGCCGATGAGCCGTTAAACTCATCGGAGCGCCTCTCACACTCCCGATGCATCGGGATACGTACGGGTCTCGTCCCGATAGATATCGGGACAGCGGTTCACTAAATAATGGGGAAACACTTCGACATTGCTCAGTGTAAACTTTCAGGTAATAATCAAGCATACTTTCGTAACCACGTTTAGCAAGTCGTTCTAAAGTAATTGTTGTTGTTAAAATCGGACTTTGAGCCACATCCCAACCACCTTTTCGAGTTCTGCTGAATGCATAAGCATGTCGGTGGCCAACTCCCAATCGAATCAGGTTTTTCCTTTTCCTTTCGGGCTTTTTCCAGTCGTGCCATATGCAGTATCTGATGCGGTTTCGTATCCAGCATTCTGTCTTGCAAAAGTTCTTTTTTAAAAACTAGAAACAGAAATTTTCAGGAATAGTTCAGTTACCTGCTGTCCTTTCGTTTTCAATTAATGTTGCCATGCTTCAAAGATATTAATACAATTTTGTTCACATATCAAATCTTTCCCTATATTTGTCCACAAATTATTAATAACTTGAATGAGTTTTTTCACAGACTGACGTTATGTGGCATTAACAACAACGACCCGAGTTCTAATATAAAATTAAATGATTATGGAAAATTTAAAGAGAAACAAAACAATTGCCTTGATATTGGGCATAGCACTTCTGATTTTTTATATTTACAATCGAGTTAATCCAATCCAATTAAGTACCATTCAACAAATAGCTACAGGGCAAATAATAAACATTCTAATCTATCTTGTAGTTAGGATAATTTCAGCCGTTCTATGTGTTAATATAGCAAAGGGATTAAACCGTAATCAAACAGGTTGGGGAATTTTTGGATTTATACTTCCGCCAATTGCTCTTATAATTATTGCATTAATTAGCGTTAAGGAAATTTCAAATAAAGAAGAAGAATCGCAAACAATAACTCAAGATGGTCAAGATTAAAATAAAGCCTAAGCAACAGGTAAATATTATCGTTTTTTGTTTTTTTACATTTTTTATCATTATTAGGAAGTTGTCAAAACCGATGGCAAACGGTAGATTATAAAGGAGTTTCCGTACAAATTCCGTCTGACTGGGGAAATAAAAACACTGTCAATCAATACGAAGATACCAATATTACAGAGTATCAAATTTCAGCTTGGGGAAAAGACAACACAACTAAAACTGTGGTTATTCAGTGGATAGATGTAGAAATAGTGATCTACCCCCCTAAACATCAGGACTAAATTAGTAAATTAAAAACACTAATTCAGACAAATAAAAAGAACATGGACAGGAGAAGAAAAAGAGGCAATTCTGAGAGATTTGAATGACCTTTGGATTAGTTTTGGCCAAAGAAATAAACCGAAGAAATAAGCGTGAAATAACTTAAAAAATCCCGTTTCTTGGGCACTAAATAATAATTTTGTCTCTATAAATCGGGAAAATTTTCCTGTAAATTCATTTTTTTCAGTTTTTAATAACAGGGATTTATCCCAAACACAATATTGCTTTAACGCTGACGTTTGCGTAAATATGATGAAAAAGCATACAGCAACCTTCATATTTTTTGCATTTTCTTTTTGCTTAGTATCCGGGCAACCTTCTTTTTTTGACCGGCTTGCCGACTCTGCCCTGGTTTTAACTCACCAGAAAGTAAAATATGACCCTTCTTACTTTCAGATAAAATATCCGGACGGAGACATCCCCGCTGACAGAGGGGTTTGCACGGACGTAATCATCCGTGCCTACCGCAAACTCGGTATTGACCTGCAAAAAGAAGTACATCAGGACATGGTGGCAAACTTTGAAAAATATCCTGAATACTGGGGATTGACAAAACCAGACAAAAATATTGACCATAGAAGAGTGCCTAACCTGATGACTTTTTTTTCAAGAAAAGGAATTGAAAAGGAAATTTCACAAGACACGAAAGACTATCTGCCGGGAGATATTGTTTGTTGGGATTTAGGCGGAGGCATTACACATATCGGGCTGGTATCGAAGGTAAAATCAACCGATGGACGCAGATATTTAATCATCCATAACATAGGAAACGGACAAGTGGCAGAAGATTGTCTTTTTAGCTTTAAAATCATCGGGCATTACCGTTATAAAAAATAATCCCTATCACTGAAGCAGAAAACTTATGGCTTTTCCAATGAAATCAAACTTTTTACGGCCCGGATAGCTTTATCGGTTCTTTCCTGCTCTTTCCCGCTGATCTCAATAAAATTGAACTTCCTTGACAACAACTCTTTTCTGAACCATTGATAAAAAAAGTCACCCCATCCGGGATGCTCACGCAAGGGATCATAAATCCAGGGAATGTCAGGGACACAAAGGAGATAGAGATCGTACTGCCGCTCCATTATTTTAGTTTCCAGCCAGTCCGGGGTTTTTCCGTATTTGTATTCCATCCAGATTTTAATCACAAGTAACTCAGTATCAGCAATCAGTAAATCAGGCCGGCTGAGAATGATGTCGTCCTCCTGCTTCATCTGGGCTATGGCAATCTGCCCGACATCTTCATAAGTATATGGACGGTTGAGTTTTTCGAGGTAAACCCTTGCATATTCTTCGACCAGCGGACAGTTAAAATGTGCTGAAAGCTTCTCTGCCAGAAAGGTTTTCCCTGTTGACTCAGGTCCGGTTACTGCAACACGTATCATGACTGTTGCAATTTAATTTTTTTCTGCCATTCGATTAGTCCATACACAGCCAATATTGTAAAGAAAAAGTAAAGAAAGCTGAAAACAAACAGATGTTTGTAAATATAAATACCGGTACAGAGCAGGTCGATAACAATCCACAGCCACCAGTTTTCTATCATTTTTCTGGCCATCAGGAAGGTGCCGATAATTCCCCAAACGGTAGTGGTGGCATCAAGATATGGCAGGGAAGCATCTGTATAATGTTCGAAAAACCAGCCAGACAAGAAGGTAAAAATAATTCCAATGCTCAGTAAGACTATTGATAAGCTAAAGGTGATATGCCTGATAGGTGGAGCAGTGTTTTCTTTTCCCCCCTTCAACCAGAAATAAAAGCCGTAAATTGTCATGACAAAATAAAAAATCTGAAGAATTGCATCCTGATAAAGCCTTGACTGATAAAACACAATGGCAGATAAAACCACATTAATCAAAGCAACCGGCCAGCACCAGATAATTTCCTTTGCAGTCAGAAAGACACCGGCAATACCGGCAATGGCGGCAATTATTTCAAGGTAATTCTCTGATAAATAATCAAAAACAATACTGGTCATTAATCCGATAAATCAGCATTGACTATTTTCATAACAAAAACAGAATGAGGGAGTTCCATAGCTTTACGGATTTCGGTAGTCAAGGCATTCATGACGAGAGAATACTCCCCGAAAATCTGGGTACTCATACCATTGGTAACTACTTTCAAACCTTCATACTGATTGATTTTATCAATAAAGTTTCTGATAGGAGGAATAAAATTACCAGAAAGCGGATAATAGCTGATTTCAACAGAAACTGTCATAACATTTGTTTTAAAAATCAGGCAAAAATAAGCCAAAATGTTGACAAATAAGGGATTACAGAGCAAGAGAAATCACATTTCAGGGGAATTACAAACAATTTATTCTGAAAATGTTAAAAATATATTTGCCGGTGATGTTTTTTTATTACTAATATTGCTACCTTTGAAATAATTTTTTAATGGCTTCCATCATTCAAAATTAGTAAGAATTAATATTCTTTATGAAAGTAAAGCTTTACGGAACAAGGGGTTCGGTCCCTGTATTCAATCCAAAATCAGTGCGTTA
>Ga0209407_1002955_pt1 | contig 15266 bp, 10 predicted proteins | sample AD_JPNHG3_MetaG_FD_184410 | JGI IMG/M metagenome (GOLD analysis project Ga0209407, IMG submission 184410) | Active sludge microbial communities of municipal wastewater-treating anaerobic digesters from Japan - AD_JPNHG3_MetaG (SPAdes) (version 2) | ecosystem: Engineered > Bioreactor > Anaerobic... | reverse complement strand
CCCTCGTAAGCATAGCCATCGGTTCTAACACCAAGCCCATTGGGCTCGCTGATATGCCTGATAAGGCCGGGCGATGGCATAAAGTTGTTGAACGGATCCTCGGCAAGTATGCGGCATTCAATGGCATGCCCATGCTGGGCAATCTCATCCTGTTTAAACGATATTGGCAGGCCTGAGGCAATGCGGATTTGTTCCTTAACCAGATCGATGCCGGTAACACGCTCAGTAATGGGATGTTCCACCTGCAGGCGGGTGTTCATTTCAAGGAAGTAGAAGTTGTGGTTGGCATCAACCAGAAACTCGATGGTTCCTGCTCCAACGTAGTTAACAGCCTTAGCAGCTGCCACGGCCGCTTTACCCATCTCATCCCTAAGCTCAGGGGTAAGAAAAGGCGATGGGGTTTCCTCAACCACCTTTTGATGCCTTCGCTGTATGGAGCATTCGCGCTCAAACAGATGAACAGTATTGCCGTGCCTGTCGGCAAGTATTTGGAACTCGATATGGTGAGGCGATTCAACATACTTCTCCATGTAAACGGTATCGTCGCCAAAGGCCGATAGGGCTTCGGACTGAGCCATTTTCACAGCCGATATCAGTTCCTCGGGCTTGCGAACCAGCCGCATACCTTTCCCGCCACCACCGGCCGAAGCCTTGATGATTACCGGCAGGCCAATCTCGTCAACAATCTTACGAACGGTTTCCATGTCCGAAACTTTTTGCTGGGTCCCGGGTACAACAGGTACGCCGGCAGCAATCATGGTTTGACGGGCGGTTATCTTGTCGCCCATTTGGTTTATGGCTTGGGGGTCGGGTCCAATAAAGGTTATTCCGGCCTCGGCGCATTTACGGGCAAAATCGGCGTTTTCCGAAAGGAAACCGTAGCCCGGGTGAATGGCATCGGCACCTGCTTTCAGGGCTACCTCAATAATCTTATCGCCATTCAGGTAGCTTTCCCTTGAGGGCGATGGCCCGATGTGGTATGCCTCATCGGCATAGCGAACATGGAGTGCACGCCTGTCGGCGTCGGAGTAAACCGCTACGGAGAGTATCCCCATCTCGCGGCACGAACGGATAACCCGGACTGCAATCTCGCCCCGGTTAGCTATTAATACTTTTTTAATCATAGTTGTCCCAGATATGAATCCATGACAAAGGTATGGAAAAAAATCTTTTTTGTGCAAGCAAATTTATACAAATATGTTGTTCGGCACAATTATATAGCATGTTTGTATTCGTCGAAAACGTTTTAAATCAACATTTTGGATAAAACGTTCGTTTGATTATTTTTATTAAGTCTAAAAGGTAGAATCGGAGAATAAGGAGAAGGAAAAGTAACTAAGGGGCGGAGAAGTGAAATGTAATTGCCTATGATTGTGTGCAATGATGTTAGATTAACGTTCAGCGGCTATAAGACGTTTTTTATGGCGTATAGCCGCTGTTATGCGATAGGCAGATTGTCTTTTTTTTTTCTTCATTTCTAACCTCACACTTTCCCTACCGGCGGATCGCACGGATGGGTTTAAGTGATTCCTGACATAACCAATAGTAAATGAGTATATGTCCACTTCTCCCAGCCTTCGTTAAATATCTCCTTTAGAAATAGTGAAAAAGCGTTCAAAGAACAGAGTCAGCTTATTTAATACGCTTTCGCGTTTTTTCGATCGTTCGCCCGTGGGCGTAAAACGTGAGATAGGGGGTAAAACCTTTGCGAAATCGGTGCCTGTGGTTGTAATATATCCATTACGAAATGCATTTTGCATAAATTTATAGGTTTCTTCGGGGTTAAGATTTTCCTGCTTGATTATTTCATCCAGTTCTTCTCTTCTTTTGGTTTCGATGTATGTTTGCCATGCTTCATCTACTACCGAATGAGCATCGAGCGAGTCAATAAATTGTAAAATGAGGTCTTTTTTATTGCGTAGCCCAACAGTTGCATCAATGGCTTTATTGATATCAACCAGTATTTCTTTGTTTTTGATGTGGTCTTTGTGATACTTTTTAACCAAGTCCAAAATATAATCAATGTTTATCTCCACCTGCTTAATGAGTTCCATTTCAAAGACCAAATCGTCGTTGATAACTTCTTTTTCCTCATCTCCAGTTTTGCGAAACTCATTGTACAAATCGATGTAGATGCTATGATAATCTTGCGTATTTCGTTCGGTTAGTATTTCGTTACCTTTAAATTCATCAAAAGCAGAAAGTATATTTTGCAAGCGCAAAATGGCGCCGTAAAGCTTTATAAAATCTTTTTTAGCTTGTTCGCTTATAATAGGTACACCTATAGGATATTTATTCAACAGTTCTTCCACCAAGTCTTTATAGCCACGTACTTCTTTATTACCTTCTTTGTAGCCGTAGTAATAATCAGAATAAGTTTTTAACAAAACAATTCCGCTGGCTTCCTTATCGCCAAAGAGGGCAATGGCTTCGTTGGTGGCTTGTTCCAGATTGCGAAAACAAACAATATTGCCAAAGGTTTTGACGCTGTTTAAAATACGGTTGGTGCGCGAGTAGGCTTGCAAAAGTCCATGATACCGTAAATTCTTATCCACCCACAGGGTATTGAGCGTGGTGGCATCAAAGCCAGTTAAAAACATATTCACCACAAGCAAAATATCTATCTCTCGATTTTTGACGCGTTCGCTTACATCTTTATAGTAATTCTGAAATTTATCGGACGAGGTGTCGTACATGGTACCAAACATGGCATTATAGTCCGCAATGGCACTTTCCAGAAAATCGCGTGAACTTTGGTCGAGTCCGCTGGTGTCTTCGGAATTTTCGTCTATTACGCCATCAATTTCTTCTTCGTTTACTCCAAAACTGTAAATAAGGGCTATCTTGAGTTGCTTATCGCTGGGCAAGTTTGCCATCTGTTTTTTAAACTCAGCATAATACTTTTTAGCGGCTTCAATGGACGAAACGGCAAAAATAGAGTTGAATCCACCTAAGCGACGGTCTTTTATCTTATAGTAAACATTGCGTTTGGTTTTTTGGTCAAAATGTTCAAGAATATATTTAACTATATTGGCTATGCGTTCGGAAGCGAATAAAGCTCGTTCGCGGTCAATGTCGTTTACCTTTTTGTCTTCGATATTTTCGGCTTCGCGCATGGTAGATACGTAATCTACTTTAAAGGGCAAGACATTGCGGTCGGCAATGGCATCGACAATGGTGTAGGTGTGCAATTTTTCGCCAAAAGCTTGCTCGGTAGTTTTCAGGTTGGGCTTACCGCTCGATGAGGCATTGACAGCAAAAATAGGAGTACCCGTAAATCCAAATAGGTGATAGTTTTTAAATGCCTTGGTGATAGCTGCATGCATTTCGCCAAACTGCGATCGGTGGCATTCGTCGAAGATGATTACTACATGACCATTAAAAATAGTATGCCCTTTATTGCTTTTTATAAATCGTTCGAGTTTTTGAATGGTGGTAATGATGATGCGAGCATTTTTATCTTCGAGTTGTCGTTTGAGTATGGCGGTACTGGTATTGCTGTTGGCAGCTCCTTTTTCAAACTTATCATACTCGCGCATGGTTTGATAATCCAAATCTTTGCGGTCAACCACAAAGAGCACTTTGTCCACATAGGGCAGCTTGCTTGCCAGTTGAGCAGTTTTAAAGCTGGTAAGCGTCTTGCCCGAACCGGTAGTGTGCCAGATGTAACCGCCTGCTTCGATGGTTCCCAGCTTTTTGTAATTGGTGCTGATTTCTATTTTCTTCAAAATTTTTTCGGTAGCCACAATCTGGTACGGACGCATCACTAAAAGGAGCCGATCGGTAGTAAACACACAGTAGCGGGTAAGGATATTTAAAAGCGTATGTTTGGCAAAAAAAGTTTTGGCAAAGTCCATCAACTCCATGATGGGTTTGTTTTTCTCATCTGCCCACCAGCTGGTAAACTCAAAACTGTTGCTGGTGCGTTTCCCTTTTTTTACACTCCCCTCCCTGGTTTCCTTTATGTGCTGCGAGCGGGTGGTATTGCTGTAGTACTTGGTATGCGTGCCGTTGGAGATGACAAAAATTTGTATGTATTCAAAAAGTCCCGAACCTGCCCAAAAACTCTCGCGCTGGTAGCGGTTAATCTGGTTAAAAGCTTCCTCCAATGCTACGCCACGGCGTTTAAGCTCAATATGTACCAGCGGCAGACCATTTACCAGAATGGTAACATCGTAGCGGTTGGATCGCTGGCCTGCTTCGGTACTGTATTGATTGATGACTTGCAGATGATTGTTATGAATGTATTGCTTATCAATCAAATAAATGTTTTTGGTACTTCCATCATCGCGTTTTAAAATTTTGATGTAATCTTCCTGAATGGTGGTGGTTTTGTCTTCGATGCTATGATTAGGATTGCCTATTTCGGTTTTGAAAAATTGCTCCCATTCGGTATCGGTAAAGGTGAGGTTGTTGAGTTTTTCCAATTGCTTGCGCAGGTTTGCCTTTAAATCTTCTTCTGTTTTAATAGGCAAATACTCATAAGCCTGCACTTGTAATTGCTCGATAAACGCTTTTTCGAGCTCTGCTTCGCTTTGGTACGATTGTTCGGTACGGTACGCAGGCGTATATTCGGCTACTACCGTACTTTCGGGATTTTCGACTACTAAATTATATTTTGCGTTACTATTCATTTTTTGTGTTTTTTTAAATAATCTAAACCTTTTTTTGTTGTTTTATACTTTTGATTTTTACTCGTTGGTTTATCAGGAATCGTTAATTCTAAAAAACCATTCTCAATTAATGGAGATAATATAAATTTTCTGAAATATTCTCTGTCTTTAACAGAGATGCGATTTTGTATTTCTTCTCTTGATTTTTCTGTTTGGCAAAAAATTAATATCTTAATATCTCGGGTATCATGCGGGGTATCTTGCGGGGTATCTTGGGGGGTAACTTGGGGGGTATCTTGCGGGGTATCTTGCGGGGTTAATGGAATAATAATTTTAAAAATATCTTCTTCAATCAATTCGGGGGTTGAATTGGAGTATATTTTAACATATTTAGTAAGATTCCTTACTCCTGAACCCAACTCATCTGCAAAACCAATTTCTTTAAAAACCCTTGCAATAGTTGGATTTTTAGGATAGGGAGAAAAATCTTTAAGATTGATTTTACCATGACCATAAGGTTTATTAGCGTTTTCTGTTCTGATTTGATTTTTTTCAATAATAAATTTTGCGGGGAAAGCACTTGTAAATTCTCTGTGCATTAAAATGTTGGATGCAATTTCTCGTAAAATTTTATTTCTAACGCTAATTCTTTGAGTTCCTTCTAAGTAAAATGGGTCTGGCAAGTGTTTTTCTCCAAAGGCAATGATTCTTTCAAAACTGTCAATTAAATTGACTCTTACATCATCTCTGTCATCGTATCTATCTAAATTTTCTCTTCTTAATATTAAATCGGTTTTGTAATGTGGCACAACGGATAAAATAGTTTTTTCTTTTCCAAATAATAAAATTCCTGCTAAAGTAATTCCTTCCTCATTGGTTTGATAATTTTTTGAATACAACTTTGCACTTTTTAATAATTCTAAGTTATCCAACTCTTTCCAAGGATGAGAAGGATTTTGGTTTACTGCTAAATTTCTCGCTTTATTTATTAGATGTTCGTCTAAATCGTCTAATTTGCAATAAGGATAAATTTTATTTTCGGAATAAGATAGTTGTTTTTTTAAGTAAAGCTGAGTTACGAGTGTATGATTGTCGGTTATATCCAAATCTCCATCTTCGTTTCTATCGTAGATTCTATTTTTATATTTCTGAACCTGCGAACCAACGGGTACATAAATATGTAGTATTGGTTTATTATCTATTTCTACCTGATTTATTAAAAGGTAAACAGGCGGAGACATTACGTTGGGGTTGTTAATGGTGGATATAAAGTCCTTTTTTATTTGTTCGATACGGTCTTGGCTAATACCTTCAATTTCTTTATTATCTTTAACTCCTAAAAGAATATCGCCCCCATTTCTATTTAAAAAGGAGCATACTGTTTCGTAAATACTTTGGGGAAGTTGATCTTTACACGATTTAAATTCAACTGAAATACCTTCGCCCATTTGCAGTATTTTTTTTATTCTTGCTATCATTGTTGTTACTGTTTTGGCTCGAAAGTTAACAATCGATTTCTATAATATTCATATTGCTTACGCCGTGCTTCTAATTCTGCCGGCAAGCCCTGCGATATATCGTTCACCAAGGCATCAAATTTGTCCAGTATAGCCACAATACGCTCCTGCTCGGAGAGCGGGGGGATGGGGATGGGGATTTTTTTTACATCAGGAACAGTTAATTGTGGTATACTTCCACCACTATGCCCAATTTCTGTTATATCTAAAATATAATTTAGAAATTTTGTTGTTATAATTTGTTTTTTAGGAATTAAAGTTATTAAACGTACAATTGGAGTAAATTTAGGCTGTCTTATTGTATGGTATCCTATTGTACCACGTGCTGAAATTGTAACTGCCTCCAAATCAATTATATAACTATCAGAAAATCCATATAAAGCATTTACTCCAACTCCATTGGAATATATAGGATAAGGATATTCTTCTGTTGGGTATTTTTGAGATTTTATATAATTTTTAGGTAAATCGCCCCCTGCAATAATTGAAACACATACCTCCCCCAACTTCTTCCACTCCACTTCCACTCCATTGAGGTACCAGCGGCCGTTGTGCTCTACGGGGGTGAGGAGCGTGTTGCGGTAGTATTCGTATTGCTTGCGGCGTGCTTCTAATTCTGCTTCTAATTCTGCTTTTAATTCTGTAAAGGTGTCGAGTATTTTTACTATCTCCTCTTGTATGGGAAGCGGGGGGAGGGGGATGGGGATTTGTGCAAATAATTTTTTTGATACATTAAATCTAGTTACACCATTAGCTGTTTTACCTATTTGTTTTCTTAATTCTTCACTTCTAAAGAGATATTTTAAAAATCCCGGTAAAAAAATACTTTTATCAAATAAACGAAAACCAAAACAAAAACTATTCAAATATAAAGGCTCATCAATGTGTTTAGTTAAGACTGATGATATACCACATTCATCAGGCGTTTCTGATGAACCAGTAAATAATACATCCCCGTACTCTATTCTATTTTGTTGTTCATTCTCATTTATTTTAACATAATTTTCAATGTTTGTATCAATTTCGATATTTGAATATACATTCATATATGTAACATACTTAGCATTTCCATTGGTAAAATCATTTTTATTTTTCCCTGTAAGTCCATTATATAAAAAACCAATCTCCCCTAGCTTCTTCCACTCCACGCCATCGGGGCAAAGATCGGCAATGAGTTTTTCGATTCGGTTCATAGCTTTAGCCCTCCAACTCTTTTACAATTTCGTCAATGGCTTTGCGTAATTCTGCCTGCCTTGCTACAATCTGCTCAATCTCGGCATTGAGTTTTTTTATATCCACCTCCTCACGATCTTCCTTTTGGGCTACGTAGGTAGATACGGCAATGTTGTAGTCGTTTTCGGCAATGGTTTGGTTGGGCACCAGTTTGGCAAAATGGGGAATATCTTTGCGTTCTATAAAGGCATTTAAAATCTTTTCGCGGTTTTGTTCGCTGAGTTTATTTTTGTTGCCTTCGCGGACAAACTCGGCTGAGGCGTCAATAAACAGCGTGCTGTTGTCTTTTTTACTTTTTTTGAGTACTACAACACAGGTGGCAATGGTGGTACCAAAAAAGAGGTCGGGCGGCAGTTGTATCACGGTATCAATGTAGTTGTTGTCGATGAGGTATTTACGTATTTTCTGCTCGGCACCACCACGGTATAATACACCGGGAAAGTTAACAATGGCAGCCGTGCCGCTGGTAGAAAGCCACGAAAGCATGTGCATTGCAAAAGCAAGGTCGGCTTTACTTTTGGGTGACAATACTCCTGCCGGGGCAAAACGCGGGTCGTTAATGAGCACCGGGTTGCTGTCGCCTTCCCATTTAATAGAATAAGGGGGATTGGAAACAATGGCATCGAAGGGCTCATCGTCCCAGTGCTTGGGGTCGGTAAGGGTATCGCCGTGGGCAATGTCGAATTTATTAAAGTTGATGTCGTGCAAAAACATATTGATGCGGCAAAGGTTGTAGGTGGTGAGGTTTATCTCCTGCCCAAAAAATCCGATGCGTACATTTTCTTTGCCCAGGATTTTGGCAAACTTCAACAGCAGCGAGCCGGAGCCGCAGGCGGGGTCATAGACCTTGTTCACCTCTTTTTTTCCAACCGTGGCAATACGGGCTAACAGTTCGCTCACTTCCTGCGGGGTAAAAAATTCACCCCCCGATTTTCCGGCATTGCTGGCATACATGGTCATCAAAAACTCGTAGGCATCGCCAAAGAGGTCGATGGTGTTTTCGGTGAATTTGCCGTTAGAAAGAGGCATATCGCCAATGGCATCCAGAAGTTTGACAAGCTTTTGGTTTCGCTTTTCGACGGTATTGCCCAGCTTATTGGAATTAACATCCAGGTCGTCGAACAAACCTCTAAGGTCGTCTTCGCTGTCGGTTCCTTTGGCAGAGTTTTCGATGTTGTTAAATACACGGGTAAGGGTTTCGTTGAGGTTCGGGTCGTTTTTTGCCCGAGCACGTACATTGACAAAAAGCTCGCTGGGCAAAATGTAAAATCCTTTTTCTTTTACCGTATCGGCACGTCCCATTTCGGCTTGTTCATCCGAAAGTTTGGCGTAATCGAAGTTGGGGTCAACTTTTTGTTCGTGCTCGTTGATATAATGGGTAAGGTTTTCGCTAATAAAGCGGTAAAAGAGCATGCCCAGTACATAGGTTTTAAAGTCCCAACCATCGACGCTGCCGCGCAGGTCGTTGGCTATTTGCCAAATGGTACGGTACAGTTCGGCACGTTCCTGTTCTCTGGTGTTGTTAATGTTTGCCATAGGTTCTCCTCTTTTATGTTTACTTTTTAAGCCACCAAGGCCAATAGACATCCTGAGTTAAAAATCAAGAAATTTTTTTACAATTATGTTTCTTCCATTATCGTGGCTAACGGTCGGATGTTGCTTACGCTGGGGAGTTAACTACCAGGGGCTTTATCCGCCGTTAAAAATGAGTTAAAAGTAATAAAAATTCCGCATTTGCATCATCAGCCCCAATAGGTATAACCACGTATTGTGGTGCGTTTTTCTCTTTAATCGTCAAATGTTACGATTAAAGGAGCGTGGTCACTATATTTTATCCAGTTTTCATGGTTTCCAATCGCTACATTTTTCAGCTTGTTAATCATTGTTTTCGATGCAAAGCAGTAGTCAATGTGATATTTTCGATTAAGTTTTTTTGAAGAAATAAAGTCGGCTTTGTTTCTTTTCCTTGTTCCTCCTTCGAATAGTAATGATAAGTGCTTAAAATTTCCTTTTCGTTGAGAAGTTTTACAATGTTTGAATGATTCGCTTCGCGATTCGGTTTGTCCCAAATGGAGTTGCTATTAAAATCCCCGGCATTTATTAATTTTTCTTCTTTCAACAAGTCGGAGTAGTAATTTATCGCATTCCAAACTTGAATTCCATAATTATTGTGTGTATCTGGTTTCTGCGCCCAAACAGCGATAAGATTAAATTTGTCGATTTCATTTTCTATCAATAGCGGAACTACAAACCGGTATTCTTTATTATGATTAATGTTTTTTGATATCGAATAATTTCCATATGTAAAAACGCCTAATCCTTTGTTTGCTTTTTCTCCAAACCAGAATTTATCTTTAGGGAGTAGGGTCTCATCTGTGAATTTAAGTTTCTCTAAACTCTCACATTCAGGTACAATAATAATGTTTGGTTTTAGTGTCAGAATCTGTTTGGCTTTTCGTCGGAAAGCCATATTGCAATTCCAAATGATAATTCTCATATCGTTTTACTAAATGCACCATAACGTTGGTAATATGGCCAGAATGGGATTGCGGAGAACATCACTATCAAGTTACAATAAAATTGATGCGCGTGATGAAATTCGCAAACCACCGAAACCTTTATTGGCTATAGCGTGTGTTGGCCACAGTTATTTATTTGTTTATTTGTTTATCATTGTTTTAATATTGTCGAATGACTTTTCTGTTTCAATTTTATCTTTGAAATTGATGATAATTTTGTCCCCATTATTTTTGGTCAGTATCAAATATGGAAATAAATCAGAATGGATTAACAATCTGCTTTTGCCAAATTTATCAAGGTTGAAAAAACCTTTTTTGATATTACCAAAACTAAATCCATTAGTCCGCATTTTAATTGTAGGTAATTCATTAGAAAGTTCAACATTTTCAATTTCGCCTATACTTATTTCAAATCCGTACATTCCTGAAAATCGAATCGTATCATTACCGTAAATTGCCTTTGAAGGGATAAAACCATAAGTTATTAACCCAATCACGAATAAAAATACCAATCCAAGAATAAAATATGTCAGTTTAGTTTTCTTAGTCTTGTTATGGTCAAATTTCTGAGCATTTATAACCAAAATTGTTACCCCGACTAAAGTCACTATGAGTATCATTGAATTGGCAATCATTGTAAAACCAATCCATTTAAATAAATAGTATCCGATTATAATTGACAATCCTATAGTGATTAATCCATTGCGCATAAAAGTCGATAAACCTTCAATGTTTACATTTTTCTTTTTGTCTTTGGACATAGTGTTATATCCAGCAATCAAATCGGGTACGGATTTAACTAAAAATCCAATACCAATCATGAATAATCCAACTATCAAATTAAGTATATCCATTGTCTGTCAGTTTTTTATAATTGTGGCCAACGGTTGAGGCTATATGCAGTAAGGGATTGCGGGCGACTTTCCTGTCCACCGATACGAAATTTTATGCGGGGCAGAATGCTTGATTTAACCACATAAACCCCAATGTTTTATACATGATGTTGGGCGCTGTGTTTCTTATCATTACAATATTCATCAAGTGTCTTTTCAAGTTGTTTAAGTGTTTTAAGAAAACCCTCAAAATCAAAGTTACCATTTACATCTGTTTGGAAAGCATTTTGAATAATTGCAAGAGTAGAAGTTTCTCCAGCTCTGTATCTATCAGGTTTAGTGATTGATAGTCCATTTTTTTCTGCATAGGGTTTTATTTCGTTTAAAACTTGATATAGTGTGTTCGTACTTTGCTCCCAATCCGCAATTTTGATAACAAGTTTAATACCGTATTCAAAGGCATTTTCGATTTGTATGTAAATCTCTCCTATTTCATCTGTACCTGTCCAATGATACCAAAAACCAAGAAAACCACCCATTTGATTTGCAACGTATCTCCAATCTGTCCATTCAGGAATGTGCTCTTGAAGTTTAATATAAAATCCTTCTGCTGCTTTCCAGTCAGAAATGATATTCTCAAATTTTGTATATGAGTTTGTTTGGTTTTCTATGGTTATCAAATACTCTTTGAAATCATTGAAAATGTCATTATGAACATCTCTTTGGTTAAGAACATTTAAAATAGCTCTTCTATCAATGGTTGAGTAACCTTTTTCTATGACTTTTTTTAGTGTCGCAGAACTTTCATTGCCAGTTTTAAGATACACAAAAACAAGTTTATGCTTTTTGTCTTTGTAGTGGTTGGATGCAATTTCTTTGTAGCGTTCTAATTGTTCAGAATGTTCACCAGTATTTGTTTTGTCCTCAATTCCAATAAAATATTCATCATTGATTTCTGCCCAAATATCAATATTATTCCATTGTCTTCCCGCTTCAACTTTGTTGATTTGATAGTCTACTGATTTTCCAAGTAGTAACCTCACAAAGTCTTTTGCAGTTTCGTTTAATAGTTGGTTGTGTTGATTGTGGTCATTATCTGCCCACTGTAAAAGCCATGTAAAGAAGCCGTCTTGCGACAGCTCCTTTGTGGCTAATCTAAAAATATTTGGTTGCATTTTTTACAATTTAGTCCATTGATGCATACTGCCACTTGGACAATTAAAAGAGGAAGGTGTGTTTTTAGATTTCACTAATAGTCCACATTTCTTGCATTGGTAATTATTAGGTCCAACTTCACCCAAATCTGTCCATTGGTGCATTCCTCCTTTTGGACAATTAAAAGAACTTGGAGTTTTGTCACTTGTAATGTGAGTTGCACATTTTTTACACTGATAATTTTTCATAAAAACGATTTTAAGTTAAACAATTGATGAATTATGGTCGTAAAAATATCTCTTTACTGTGTCATTAGGTGTCGTTGTCTTTTTTAACATAGCAGGTAACGGATTGGCGGTATGTTTTTGTTGCCGAATTCGAAGCACTGTCCTGTCAAGTTACACGAAAATTTATTAGATGCTGAAACGCTGAAACCCGCACTATCTCGGCAATAAAATATACCGCCTGTTATGGGCTGTAATTCTTTCATTCTGTTTCAATTATGTAAACAAATTTCTTTGCTAATTCTACCTGTTGTGTCAATGTTTTCCCTGTCAATGAATTTACAGTTTGAAGTATTGGTGGACGGGGTAATAGTACTATCAAGTTTGTCAAATAACTTGCTTTAACTGCATAGGATGCATTTTCCGCACCAAGATGTTTTGCATTTATTATACCAATTATATTACCTTGACTATCAAATACTGGACCTCCACTATTTCCAGGTTGAACAGGTGCCGATATTTGATATGAGGTAATATCTCCTTGAAAACCAGTTCTTGAACTAATTATTCCATTTGTAAGCTTTATCTCGTCACCCATCGTTGCCCTTAAAGGATAACCCAAAACAAAAATGTTTTCACCAACTCCAGCAAGGCCTGTTTTAATGGTATATGGAATTGTACCGAGTGAGGTAAATCCATAGTCATCAACTTGAATTATTGCAAGGTCATTATTTTTGTCGGATACAAGAACTTTAGCATTATAGGTCTTATTAAAATCTGAATTGACACCTCGCACTTTTATTGTTTTCGCTCCATCTATTACATGAAAGTTTGTTACAATGATACCATTTGATGCGATTCCAAATCCAGTTCCAGATGCCGGTTTTGATTGATTACCTGATTTAGTAATATTGTCATTTGTTGTTGGAAAAAGTTTGATATAAAGATTTTCTGGCCTACCATCAGTCCAAATAATGTTCATAAAACCGCTTTCAAAAGTTATGTATAAGTTTTCGTTAATTGTTTTGTCTCCCATATACCATATAGTTTTAAACAAATATGGCGTTGCTGTTGGTGTCAAATATGCTTTTATGTCCCCAACCGACCATCTCCAAGCATTTTCAGAATTTGCACCAGACAGATATATCAGACTGTATCCGCTTGATGTTTTTATTAATGCGGTTTTATACTTTGGGGAATTTTGTGTTTTAGCAACTTGTTCGTATATACCTTCAATTTCATCCACTCCATTGGTTTTCCAATGTTCTTTCAGTTTATACTCATTCCAAGTAGTGGTTTGAGCAAAAAGGAATGTTGTTAATAGAATTAATGCGATTGTAAGATATTGTTTCATATTTCTAGTTTTTTAGTTTTCAGGTTCTGCACGATTAAAAACATCTAAATAGTTAATGAGAAATACATCCTTTAGCTCTTCTGCTTTTTTGAATAATTCGATAGATATCTGATTATCTCCAAATGGATTTGGAAATCCTTCAGGTTTTGCTGGAATTTTGTTCCTTAAAGTAGCAATAAATGGATTTTTTAATATCTCAAGTTGACTTTGAGTACCATTGATTTTGCCTTGTTTACTTAGGTTCTTGATAAGTCGTAACAAATCAATTTCAATATTATGACGACAACAAAAATACAAATACCAAGAAAGCTCAAATGGAGAGTTTTTAAGTATTGACTTCTCAATCTCGGAGAGAAAAACATCTAACAAATATCCTTCATTGCAAAGCCACTTATTATCTTCATCTAAAATTAAGCATTCAATTATAGCTAAAACTTTACCCAAGCTTTTCGATGATTCATTTTTAAGAAGCATCAAAAGGCTTATTGTTTTCATTATATTTTTCTTCTTGACTTTTGAATAATTATGAGCATCATCAGGTATGTTTGGGTTAGCAAATTCAACTAAAAGCCTTTCTTTCACTACCTTTTCTTTATTGTTGTCAATTAATTCACCAAGAAATTTCTCTAAAAGACTCGTACCCGGGTGTTCTCGGTGAATTTCCAATGCTTTAAGAAGTGTGTATTCAAACTTTTTGAAAGGAATTTTTTCTGCAGGAATTTTTCTCAGTGAAAATATATCGTATTTAATAGAATGTGGACGGTAAAGACCTTCTGGTAAAGAAACTGTTATTGTTTTTGCTTCATTAACCTGTAAATTAAATTCATTTAAAGCATCAATAATTATTCTGATAATTATATTGCTTTCTTCTTGCGAATTACATAATATTCGGTAATCGTCTTTGAAGCGTGTGGCTATGAAATCAATACCTTTTTCTTTTATCTTTTGTGTTATGAATGTGTCTCTTTCAGATAGTATTATTTCAACAATTAAGTCACTTAGGACAGGCCCAACAGGTATTCCATTAGTTCGCTTATCATTTGAATACTGAATTAGTTTGTCTATTTTTGAACCAGTAAATCTGAAACTAGTATCGGCTAATGCTTCATATCTGTCACCACACCAAGCCCAAGCAATTGTATGTGTGTATACTGAATTGTAGAAATTAGTTATATCAATCTTTGTCAGTAGTTTGTATTTGTATGCTTCGGCAACTAAATCTTTTTCTGCCATTTCAAGGAATTCATAAATCATCCGACCTGAGCGGAGTTTTCCCTGCTTGTTAATGGTCAATGCAATCGGAAAACTGTATGAATAAATTTCATTATCGGGGTTAAAAAGAATTGATAAGAGTTTATCCCAGTCATTCATTAACTCCCATACAATATCGTGGTATCTATGAGGATGAATTATCCCAAATACTCTTTGGATAAGTCCAGTTTTTGGGAATGAAATGGTCGCTAAGTTTTCAGACTTCCAATTCTTATCTGTGTATCCCTTTTTCTCAAATTTTTCTTGTTGCAACTCAAAGTTACTGATTTTAAAGCAGGGTGGTAAAACATAGGGTTCTGGATAGTATCCATCTTCGAGAATCCATCTCGCAATTTCCTTCTTTCCTTCATCAGTTGATGAAAGTTCCCTAATCAGCCGTTCTGTTTCTTGTCTATGTTTTTGTGGTAAAATCATTGTCAATATGTTGTTTCTTTCTTTTTATTATAGCCCATAACTCGTTTATTGATGTAACAAAACTACATAATATATTCCATTTCGGATGTATTTATGTAACTGTTATAACAGTTATCCATTTCAAAATTAAAA
>Ga0209407_1002954_pt1 | contig 15268 bp, 14 predicted proteins | sample AD_JPNHG3_MetaG_FD_184410 | JGI IMG/M metagenome (GOLD analysis project Ga0209407, IMG submission 184410) | Active sludge microbial communities of municipal wastewater-treating anaerobic digesters from Japan - AD_JPNHG3_MetaG (SPAdes) (version 2) | ecosystem: Engineered > Bioreactor > Anaerobic... | reverse complement strand
GAATTCGGCGATTTTTCGAGTGTCCGTCTTGCCCGCGACTTGATACAATCCGTTCATGGCTACTCCTTTCGAAAATGGTTGAAATTTGCTGGCCTGATCCTACACGATTCAGGCCGGAGTAGCCATATCTTCTTTTCAACCTCCAACTACGGATGGGACAACTTCTGTCTGTCTATCAGTTACCCGGACCGCATGACCTTTTTCAATCATTTTTCAACGACAAGTGGGACAAGCTCACGTGCATGGGCAAGTCGCTTTCGCCCTCAGCTTCACGATCCGGCGCGCAGTAAGTCCCTGCCAACAAAAGCCTTACAAGACACAGAACCCCCAGCCCGGAAAGGATGGCTGCAAAAATACCCAACAGGCCAAGCCGGCCATCAGCCCGACCAAAACCATCGCGGCAACGCTCATCTCCACCTCCAGTCAAATGGTCACACATAGCCATATGACGCACGCCACACAAAATTATTGCAGAAATTTGCACAAATTATAACATTTCTCCCGCCGTCCGGCCCGGACATGCAAAGAATGAGGCTTGAACAATCCCGGTCGATATCGTATAATACCAAGTGCGTGGCCAAAATCTTTAATTATTGGAGGTATCAACTCGGTTGGAAAAAGTCAGGGAGCAGTTGCAGGTCCGAAAGGAACGGGCCATCCTGGTGGGGGCGCCTCTGCGAGGTAACGGCTTCAAAGGAGACAACCTGGTCGAGCTGACGGCGCTGGCCGAGACCGCCGGCGCCATCGTGGTTGACCGCTTCATCCAGAAGGTAACTCGAATCACACCCGGCACTTACATCGGCCGCGGCAAGGCGGAGACGCTCCGCGACCGGGTAAGCCACTTCAAGGCCGACGTCGTCATCTTCGACAACGACCTTTCGCCGGGTCAGATCCGCGAACTCGAGAAGATCATCAGCGCCAAGGTCCTTGACCGCAGCGAACTCATCCTCGACATCTTCGCCACGCGTGCCCGCACCCGGCAGGCCAGGCTCCAGGTCGAACTCGCCCAGCTCCAGTACACCTACCCGCGGCTCACCCGCATGTGGTCCCACCTCGACACCGTAACCGGCGCCGCGGGCGCAGGCGCCGTCGGCGCCGCCGGCGGCATAGGCACGCGCGGCACCGGCGAAAAGCAGCTCGAAATCGACCGCCGCATCGTCTCCCGGCGAATTACCGAACTCAAACGCGAACTTGCCGGAATCGACAAACGCAAACTCCGCGAAATCGCCGGCCGCAAGGACATGTTCAAAATCTGCCTCGTCGGCTACACCAACGCCGGCAAGAGCACACTCATGAACGCCCTCACCGATGCCGGCGTCTTCGTGGAAGATCGCCTCTTTGCCACGCTCGACACCCGCACACGCAAATGGATCGTTGAGGCCGGCGCAGAGGTCCTTCTCAGCGATACCGTCGGCTTTGTAAGCAACCTGCCCCACCATCTCGTCGCCTCGTTCAAGGCCACACTCGAAGAAGCGGTCAACGCCGATCTCCTCCTGCACGTCGTGGACGCCTCCAACGAAAATCTCTTCGAACAGATGGAAAGCGTAAAAACAGTCCTGACCGAAATCGGCTGCGACAAAAAAGACACCATCGTACTCCTCAATAAGGCCGACGCAATTCGCAATATCTCGGTACTGGAATCGGCACAAACCATCCACCCGGACGCAATCTGCATCTCGGCGCGGACGGGGATGAATCTGGACATTGTTGCACAGCGCGTGCTGGCAAGATATCGCGGCCGCGAGATCCGCGTTCGCGTCGAAAGCACGCCCGGAAACGGCCGTCTGCAAAGCTTCCTGCGGGCGCACGGAAAAGTGACGCGCGAGGAATACGGCGAAGACAAGGTTGTGCTGGAGGCCCGGCTCGGCGCAGCGCAATTGCCCGCCCTAAAAAAGCTCAACGGTGCGGCCGTCACCGTGCTGGAAGACTGACGCCTGCCGCCGCAAAGTCGGCGGTTAGCGGTTGCAATTACGGGGGATTCGGTTATTAATACGGCCATGTACGAGAAGATCACAATTATCGGCGACGGGGCCATGGGCAGTGCGTGCGCCATGATGCTCTGTGCCAAGGACCTCGACGTCACGATCTGGGGGCACGACGCCGAGCAGTTGGCGGAAATTGCGGCGCGTCGGGAGAATTTCATATTTCTGCCGGGCTACGAGCTGCCGACGTCGCTGAAGTTCGAACACCGCGACGCCGAAGCGATGTCCGGGGCACAGTTGCTGGTGTCCGCGGTGCCGTGCCAATACATGCGGAGTGTGTGGAGGCGTTTGAAGGAACACCTGCCGCCGGGGGCGCCGATAGTCAGCACCGCCAAAGGGATTGAACATAAGACGCTTCTGCGGCCTTGCGAGATTCTCGCCGAAGTGCTCGGCCCCGAGCACGCGTACGCGGCCCTTTCGGGGCCGACCATCGCCGATGAACTCGTGCGCGGTTTGCCTGCGACGGCGACCGCCGCAAGCCCGGATGAAGCGCTGGCCGAACGGATTCAACTGACGTTTAACTCGCCGATGTTTCGAGTGTACACCAACACCGATCTGTTGGGTGTCGAACTGTGCGGGGCGACCAAAAACGTAATCGCCATTGCGGCGGGCATCATCGACGGGATGGGGCTCGGTGACAATGCCAAAGCGGCGCTTCTGGCGCGAGGGCTGGCTGAAATTCAGCGTCTGGGCCTGGCGATGGGGGCCAAGGAAGCGACGTTTGCGGGCCTGAGCGGTCTGGGCGATCTGGTGACGACATGCATCTCGCCCAAGGGCCGTAACCGTTCATTCGGGGAGCGCATTGGACAGGGCATGAGCGCGCAGGAGGCACTGGCGGCGACGCACAGCGTCGTGGAAGGTGCGGCGACGTGCCGCGGGGTGCTGGCGCTGGCCCAACGGTACGGCGTCGAAATGCCGATCTCCAACGGCATCGGCGATATCCTCTCCGGGGCCAAGAGCGTGCAGGAGGCGGTGGAAGATCTCATGTCGAGACGTTTGAAGGCGGAGTAGAAGCCGCCGCCTCGACATGCAATTCGGCCAGCCGCTGCAGGGAAGCGGTTGACGCGGCTGCAATAAGCGGCATCACGGCCGATTAGAATGTCTCTTGTTGTTAACAGGAACCCGGCACCAATGAAAATGCTGTGCAAAGCGGCCTTAGTCTGCTGTGTTCTGGCCTGTTCGTTCGTTTGCATTGCCGTTGAGGAAGAACCCGCTCCATTAGCACTCCCCTTCAGGCCGTCGGCTGCAGAGGAGATTGATTATTCCCAGCGCCGAGGCGAACCCGTCAAAATCAGAGCAACTCGTCAACTGAAGATAACCGCGGGAAAAGACCACAAGAGCAAAAACAATATCGTGGCAATTTATGTAGGATTGCCTGTTGTTGATGCGTCGCAGGACAATGTCGTCATCGAAGCCGTAGACAGTAAAGCCGCCCCCAACAATGTTGCCTGTTCCTTGGACGGCCGCACGCTTTGGATAGAATACATCGATGTTGAACCCGGCTTTGTGGACGACATTACAATCACGTTTTCGGTCGATCTGTATGAGCGTCGTGCCGCACTCACCTCCGCGAGGCCTTATGACACGTCAAGCCCGCTCTATCAACGTTACACAACTTATCCCGTTTACGACGGGTCGGAGGCGATTGACGTCAACCGGGACTTTCAACTCTTGAAGGCGGCCAGGATTTCGCCTGCTATGGAGCCTGTAGACATAGCGAGACGAATTTATAATTATCTTCGTTATGCGCTTTCGTATGGAAAACCGGCCACGATTTCTGAGGGCGAACAGGCACACTGCGGCACCTACGCGGCACTTTTTGTCCGACTTTGCCAGGCGGCAGGAGTTCCCGCCCGTCGTTGTGCCGGATTTGCCCTTGCTGCTTCTGATGACGACAAACTAAAGACAACCGTTTCAGGTCACAACTGGGCCGAATTCTACGTGGAAGGCAGCGGCTGGATTCCTGTCGATCCAACCATGGGCGACAAGACGGATTCAAGACAAACGTACTATTTTGGCGCAGTCGATAACGCCCGGCTGTGTGTCAGCAAGAGCGGCTATCATGACCAGTTACCGCTCCGCTACAAAAGGTCTGCCGCGGATGACCTGTTGTTTACTTATGATGCATCTTCATTCGAGCGATTTAAATGCCCGGATACCATCCAGGGCGTTCATCGGTTTCAGTTCCGCTACGACCTGCCGATTCAGATTTCTGTTCCGGATCCTTATGGCCCCAGCCTGAGGGTGCTATCCCGTGATGGGATGTTCACCAAGCCCGCTCCGGCAAGACGATGATCACCCAAGGCGTGCGGGAGGCGGTGGAAGATCTCATGTCACGACGGCTCAAGGCCGAGTAGGCGTTGTCGGCCGCTTAACCCCGCCAAGTGCGGTTCAAACATTATAGGACAAATCTTCGACTGCGCATTCTTGTTCTTCGGTAATCTCGCGCACGGCCGGCGGCGTTGAGGCCAGTTCATCGCAGCGGCCGGCGGCATTGGCCGCCGCGGAGGGCATGCTGCAAGGCGCGCCCGGTCTTCTTCAACTGCCCATCCACGTTCAAGCAGACTTTTTTTTCGGACGCACTGTTGGATTGCTTTGCGCGCGGGCGGCGTGTTTGACCCTGTAATCCGCGTTTCCTATGTTTTAGATGTACCCGTCAATTTGGCGCTGTCACCTTACCGGAATGACAGGGACTAATGCCCGGGTGGTTTCCTGTCGACGACAGGGATACAAGAAAAGAGCGTCCACGTGACCGGATGTAGGTGCGGACATTCAGTGCCTCTAATTTGGCCACCGGAGATGGATTAGGGAATGTTTGGTGGATTGACCAAGAAGGTATGCCCTATCGGCGTCGACCTGGGCAGCAGCTATTTGCGAATGGCGCAGTTAGGGAACGGCAAGGGCCTTTACCTGTATGCCGTTGGCTGCGAGAAGAAACCGGACGAGATTGTCAGCGGCAGTGCCGACTGGCAGCGGTGGGCGGCCAAGGCCGCACGGAAATTAGCCAAGCAGTGCGGCTTCAAGGGCAAACGGGTGGTGACGGCGCTGCCGTCGCAGGACGTTTTCATCGACGAGGTCCGCGTGCCGCGCGTAAGCGAGGACAAGATGGGGGAGACTGTCCTGAACAAGGTTCGACAGCGGCTTCCGTTCAATGCCGGCGACGCCATGGTCAAGCACGTGGTCGCCGAAGGGGCCGGATCGAAGAACGGGGAAGTGGACGTGCTGGTGATGGCGGCGGCGCGTCTGAACGTGGATAGGCAACTGGCGATATACGAGAAGGCGGGCCTGGAGGTACAGTGCATCAGTGTCTGGCCTTTTGCGATGACCAACTCGTTTGTGGAATTCTTCAGCCGCCGCCGCGACGAGCAGGACAAGGTGGCGATGCTGATGGACGTGGGCGGCGCCAACACCAACATCGTCATCTGCCGCAACCGCAATCTCCTTTTTGCCCGCGTGATCCCCATAGGTTTTTCCCATTTGAACTGCGAGGATTCGATCAAGCGGCTGATCTCGGAGATCGACGCGTGCAGCAGGTACTTCGAATCGATGTGCGGCGGCACAAGGATCCAGCGGCTGGTTTTCCTGTCGGGTCAGCACGCGGAGCCGGCGTTATGCGAGAAGCTTGCGGAGATGGCTCGGCGCATGCACATCCCAGCGCAGATCGGAGACGTTCTTGGCGCAGTGGAGCTGCGGCCCGGGTGCGAAGCTTTTGTTGAGCGGCGCGACAGTACGATCGACTGGTCGATCGCCTTTGGCCTGAGCCTGTCGGCTCTGGATCGTTGAAAGTGAACGACGCTTGAATGAGGCGGCAACATTATGAGTAAAATTGATTTTGTCCCGAACGACTACATACAGCAGCGCGAAAGCAATCGCGCCAACCTCATCTACCTGGTTCTGTTCGCGGTGATGATGGGGGCCATCGCCATGACGTTTTCGTTCCTGAAGATGCGGCAGCGCGCCATTCGCAGCGAACTGACGGCGCTTACGCGTCAGATGGCTGAGGCGCAGGAGGAAATTGCGCAGCTTGAGGAACTGAAGACGAAAAGCAAGACCATGATGAAGACGATGCTGATGACTGCCGAGCTTCTGGAGCCTGTGCCCCGCAGTGTGATCCTTGCGGGTCTGACCAACAGCCTGCCTGCGGGGGTCAGTCTGTTGGAGGTGAATCTTGTGGAGAAGGAGACGGCGACTGCGGCGGCAGCGAGTCCTGCGTCCGGCGGCGCCAGCCGCTACAAGGCCGCCAGCGCAAAGCCCGCGGCGCCCGAGCCGGTGGCCCCAAAGGAGGTGGAGACCAACATAGAAATCAAGGGCATTGCGCCCAGCGACATTGAAGTAGCCACGTACATCGCCCGGCTGGGCGACAGCGTGCTTCTGGAAAGCGTCAGCCTGGTGGAATCGAAGGAGCACAAGATCGACGAGACGCGTTTCCGCGAATTCAAGCTGGAGACGCGGCTTAAGAAAGGCATGATTATTTCCAAGGAAGACATCACGCGGATCCGTCAGACTCGCGAGCAGTTTCTCTGAGCGCGGCACGACTGACGTCGGGCGCGAAAATGCGACACAGGCCCAACGATTAGAAAGGCATTCTTATGAACAGCGGTTCACGAAAACTGATTTTCTTCGTGCTGCTCATGGCGCTGGCGTACGTTTCTTACGCGTACATGATCAAGCCGGCCAATCAGCACCTGGCACAGGAAAAGGTCAAGGTCGAGCAGAAGCGGGCCAAGCTCCAGGAACTCAAAAAGGCGACTGCAACCGCCAGCGATCTTCAGAACCAGTTGAAGAAGGTGGAAGAAGCCATTACGGTGTTCGAGAGCAAGCTGCCACCGTGCAGTGAAATCCACAAGATTCTGGAGGACGTGACGAAGATCGCCCAGACGCACGGCCTGACGCCCAAGACCATACGGGCGCTGAACACAAAAAACAACCGCGGCTACGTTGAGCAGCCGCTGAAGATGGAGCTGCACGGCAACTTCAACTCGTATTACGCGTTTCTCCTGGAGTTGGAGAAGCTGGACCGGATCACCAAGATCCGCGAACTGTCGCTGAAGAAGAAGAACAAGAGCGAGGGTCAGACGGAAGCGACGTTCATCGTCAGCATCTTCTTCCAGAGCGGCAACGCCTGAACAAATCCAAACCCACTTAACGGAGCACCACCATGCTGTCATTTATGCAAGACGGACAGAGCGCCCCGCAGGACGCAGGCAATCAGAGCGACCAGAATAACGCTGTCGGGGCGTCCCCCGGCGGCGACCAGGATTTTTTGACGACGGCGCATCACGGCAAGAATCTCAAGCACAGCACGATCACGCTGGCGCTTCTGTTCACGGTGGGCGCCCTGTGTGTCTGGTTCATGATCAAGAAGACCACACCGTCGGCCGCAAGTGCCGCGGGGACGGAGGAGGCGAAGATCGAAAGCGCCATAGCGCAATTGACCGGCATCAAGACGGAGATGGATACGCACGTGGGTCAGATCGTGGAGCGGTTTTACGAATTCTCGGAGATCGACCAGATCGGCGTCGACGAGCTGAAGAAGAATCCGTTCGAACACGAACTGCCCATCGGCGATCTGAGCCAGATCGACCCGAGTCACGAGATCCTGCTGCGTGAAGAGATCAATCGCAAGTCCAAGGGCTTGCAGCTATGGAGCATAATGGCGGCGCCCCAGGGCGGCTGCTGCATGATCAACGAGAAGATCCTCTACGTGGGCGACAGCATCGACGGCTTTACGGTCAAGAAGATCACACAGCGGGCCGTAGAACTCGAACAGGATGGAATCAGCATTATACTGAAGATGTCAGAATGAAACGACTTTTTGTAAGCAAGAAGGCCAATACCGCCGGCGCCGGCGGCGTGGAAATGAAGGGCGAAATACCTCTGGCGCCGGGGCTGTGCAATCTCTACTCGCCGCAGACATCGGAGGCGGCGCACGTTCGAGACATGATCGACGTGCTGGTGGAGATGGAGAAGATCACGGCGCAGCAGGCCGAGCAGATCCGACGGCAGGATGCTCAGAAGGCGCCCGGGGGGCTCGAGGGGCTCTTAAAGAAGGCCGGCGCGACTGACGAGGATATTCTTGCGGCGCGGGCTTCCCTGTGCGGGTTCGAATTCCGCCGCATCACGGCGGAGGCGGTCAACCGCCATGCCTTTGACAAGCTGGAGGCGGATTATATCCGCAGCAATCACATCATGCCCGTGGCCATCGAGAATGACGTGCTGATCGTGGCCACGAGCGAACCGACCAACGTCTTCGCCATCGACGACGTGAAGCGTCAGACGCGGATGCCGGTGCAGGTGGTGGTGTGTCCGGAAAGCGACATCCAGGCGGTCTGCGAGGAATTCGACGACAAGCACATCGGCTACAACGTCGACGAGATAATGAACGACATCGCCGACGTGGAGGTCGTCAAGGACGTCGAGGAGGATATCGGCGATCTGGAGCGAAGCGCGGCCGAATCGCCGGTTATCAAGTACGTCAACTATCTTTTGACCAATGCGCTGCGCGAGGGCGCCAGCGACATCCACATCGAGCCAAAAGAGAAGTACACAAAGATCCGCTACCGCATCGACGGCGTGCTGTTCGACATCATGCAGGCGCCGGCGAAGATGCACCCGGCGGTAGTTTCGCGTCTGAAGATCATGGCCAACCTGGATATTTCCGAACGGCGGCTGCCGCAAGACGGCAAGATCGCGGCGATCATGGGCGGCCGAGGCGTGGATCTTCGTGTGTCGGTGCTGCCGACCAGCCACGGTGAGAAGGTGGTCATCCGTATTCTCGACAGCCGGTCGATCATGATCGGGCTGGAGAACAGCGGCATGGAGCCGGACGTGCTGAGCCTGTTCAAGGCACAGATCGCTCTGCCGCACGGCATTCTGCTGGTGACGGGACCCACGGGCAGCGGCAAGAGCACGACGCTGTATTCGGCGCTTGGACAGATGGACGGCCAGACGCTGAACATTTCGACGGTGGAGGACCCGGTCGAATACAATCTGGAAAAATGCAACCAGGTGCAGACCAACGATCGGATCGGCCTGACGTTCGCGGCGGCATTGCGGAGCCTGCTGCGGCAGGACCCCGACATCATCATGGTCGGCGAAATCCGCGACAACGAGACGGCCCGCATCGCCGTTCAGGCGGCTTTGACCGGGCACCTGGTGCTGAGCACGCTGCACACCAACGACGCGCCCAGCAGCGTGTCGCGACTGGTCAACATCGGCATCGAGCCGTACCTGATCGCGGCGTCGCTCAACGCGGTTCTGGCCCAGCGTCTGGTGCGGCGGATCTGCGATCACTGCAAAGAGCCTTACAAGATCCCGGAAAACATGCGCAAGTACGTTCAGCAGGCCGGCATCAACCCCAAACAACTGATGCACGGCGCCGGCTGTGACAAATGCCGGGGCAGCGGCTACGCCGGACGTGCGGGCATTTTCGAACTGCTGATCGTCGATGATGAGTTTCGGGACATCATTAACAAGGACTCGTCGGTCAACAGCATGCGGGCGGCGTTCGTCAAGAGCGGCCGCGACACGCTGTTTGACGACGGCATCAAGAAGGTGCAGAAAGGCATCACCACGATCGAAGAGGTCCTGCGGGTGACCCAGGTTTACGGGCAGACGGAGGACGAGGGATTCGAGGAAAACGTCAGCAGCTTCAGGGCCGAGGCCAAACCGGCGGCCAAAGGCCGGCCCAAGGGCAGGGCCAAGAGCACGCGAGGCCGGACGCCGCTGGAAGAAGCGGACGGCAGTGACGCCAAGAGCCTGGTTCTGGTGCTTGACGAGGACGGCGATCAGGCGTGACATCGCCGCGGCGGCTGCCGAACGGAAGGCGCGAACATCAGGGAACAGCATAGAGTGGACAGGTGCAGGTGAGTTTATGATCAACGTGAAGAAAATGCTGGCTGCGTCCATCGAGCATGGAGCTTCGGACGTTCACGTCAATGTCGCCATGCCGCCGATCATGCGCATCAATACGGAACTGGTACTGATGGACATGCCTCCCGTGAACAACGAGGAGGTCAGGCAGATGGTCCTGACGATGGTGGGCGAAGAGAAATTCAAGCGCTTCGAGGTGGAACGCGACCTGGACTTCTCGACGCGGATCGACGACGGCAGCCGTTTCCGCGTAAACGCGCATTACCAGCGGGACTCGATAGCGATCAGCTTTCGCGTGATCTCCAACCATATCCCGCAGATCGAAGATCTGCACCTGCCGCCGATTGTCAAAGAATTGACTGATCTTCCCCGCGGCCTGGTGCTTGTTACGGGCCACACGGGCTCGGGCAAGAGCACCACGCTGGCGTCGATGATCGGCGTGATCAACCAGAAATACAAGAAGCGCATCATCACGCTGGAAGACCCCGTCGAATACGCACTGGAAAACAACACGTGCATGATCGAACAGCGTGAAGTCGGCTCCGACTGCACGGATTTCGCCTCGGGGCTGAAGCACGTTCTGCGACAGGACCCGGATATCATCCTGGTCGGCGAAATGCGCGACCTTGAGACCACCAGTTCGACGATTACCGCCGCGGAAACGGGGCACCTGGTGCTGAGCACGCTGCACACGGTCAATGCCTCGCAGACGGTCGAGCGTATCATCGATATTTATCCGGCGACGCAGCAAAACCAGATCCGCGCAATGTTGGCCAATACGCTTCAGGCGGTGATCTCGCAGACGCTGTTTCGCCGCGTCGACCAGCCGGGCATGGTGCCCTGCACGGAGATTCTCCTGTGCACCTCGGCCGTGCGGAACTGCATTCGTGAAAACCGTGTCTACGAGATTCCGAACATCATCGAGACGTCGCGGCGGATAGGCATGCAGAGCATGGACCACAGCATCGCGGATATGTACTTCAAGGGGTTCATCGACCGGGATGAGGCCGTGATGCGGTCCAGCAATCCCGGCAAGATGGACAAGATGCTTACCGCCGAGAACAAGGCGAAAAAAGCCAGACTCCAGGAATCACTGGTCAGTTAAATTCAGGGGAACACCATGGCACTGTTTGAGCAGACAACGTCGGAGCGCACCGGCGGCGCTCAATCGCGATACCGTTCGTCCACGGGAGTGGAGCCGGGAGAGGGTCAGCGCAGAAAAAGCGTTCTGGACGTGCGTTTCGAGACCGGTCCGAGCCGCAAGGACATCCTGCACTTCACGAATCAGCTCGCCGTGATGATCAAGGCGGGCATCAGCCTGCAGGATTCGCTGGAATCGATTGCGGCCAACGTCAAGAAGGAGAAGTTCCGGGCGATCATCCTGGACCTGAAGGGCCGGATCGAGGCGGGCGAGAGCTTCTCGCAGGCGCTGGGCGAACACCGCGACGTTTTCAACAATCTGTACATCAACATGGTCGCGGCGGCGGAAATCTCGGGTTCGCTGAGCAGCATGCTTCAGCAGTTGGCCGGTTATCTCGACCAGGAGGCCGAGACCCGCTCGCAGGTAATCGGCGCGATGGTGTATCCTGTGATCATTCTTGTGATGGCGGTGGTGACGACGCTGTTCCTGCTGCTTTTCGTGCTGCCGCGGTTTCTGGCGATCTTCGCCGGCAAAGAGCACCTGCTGCCTGCGCCGACGAAGGCCATTATGGCGGCAAGCAACTTTATGCACGGCTACTGGTTCATTCTGCTGCCGGCGGTGGTCGGCGTGTTCTGGCTGCTGTGGTTCCTGACGCGCGCAGGCACGGGGCAACGGATCTGGCATACCGCCAAGCTGCGTGTTCCTCTGCTCAAGACGCTGTGCCGCAGCCTTTATATCACGCGCAGCATGCACACAATGGGCGTGCTCACCAATGCAGGCGTGCCGATTCTTGATACGATCATGATTACGTCGCAGATCAGCGGCAACGTGCTGTTCGAGAGTATGTGGAAGGGCGTGCACGAGGCGGTGCGGCAGGGCAAGAAGATCGCCGCCAGCCTGACCGGTTATGACCTCATGCCTGGAAGCGTGGTGCAGATGATCCAGAGCGGCGAGGAATCGGGTACGCTAAGCGAGGTTCTGCAGGATGTTTCCGAATTCTACGCGCGCGAGTTGAAAAGCGTGATCAAGATGGTGACGTCGATGATCGAGCCTATCATGATCGTTCTGATGGGTCTGCTGGTCGGTTTCATCGCGATGAGCGTGATACTGCCTATCTTCAGGATGTCGCGGCTGGTCACGTCGTAGCCCTTTGGGGAGGCTGATATGACGAGTTTTAAAAACAGGGCCGTCGGGCGCCGGATGGGTTTGAGCCTGGTCGAGGTGCTGGTTGCAGTGGTGCTGGTCGGCATTGCAGTGGCAGCGCTGTTGGTGGCCAACGGGGCCTATACGCAGGTCAACGGCGCCGGCGTCGACCTGTCGACGGCGGAGTTTCTCATTGAGCAGATGCGGGAGATGACGGCGACGCTGCCGGTCGTCGACCCGAGCACGGGCACAGCGACGTTCGGGCCCGAAAGCGGCGAAGCCACGGTGGCCGACTGGGACGACGTGGATGACTTCGACAACGCGATGATTTCGCCGCCCATCGACTGCGAAAAGATGCCGCTTGCGGAGTTCGCGTCGTTTACGCAGCGGGTCGTTGTCGAGAATGTCAGCGCGGCCAACTTAGGCACGGTGGTTGCGGACCACGGCAGCGACTTCGTTCGCATTACGGTGACCATTCTTCAAAACGGTTCGTCCATCAGTTCGGCCAGTTGGATACGGGCCCGCTATTGATTGGTTAGGGAGACTGCGATGCGGTGCATACGGCACAGATCGGGCGGGTTTACGTTTGTCGAAGTCATGGTGTCGGTGGTCCTCATGGCCCTGCTTATGGCGGCCGTCGGCGTGGCGGTGCACGCATCGATGACCAACTTCCGCGAAAACGAGGATATGGTGCGTGCGATCACGACGGCGCGCCAGGCCCTGATGCGGATCACGACGGACCTGCGCAGTGCGCTGGACGTGTCAGAAGCCGACCCAGCGGGGCAGTGCACGATTCTCCGCAATGACGGCGCGGGTGATTATACGATCGTCTATCGCTTCGATGACGCAACCGATACGCTGCATTTTGTCGATCCGTCGGGGGCATCGCACGTGCTGTGCCGCAATGTCACAGGTATAACGTTCACGCGAACGCCTGCGGCGGGCCCGGCGCGCAACGTGCGGATTTCGATTACGGTTTCCTCAGGCAACTATTCCAAGACGGTTTCCGCGGCGGCGGTGATCCGCCGCAACGTCTGACGGAGTTGCGGCTCAGGCGAAAGGACCTTCCAGGGCGGCGTCCAGCAGTTCGCAGAGAGCGTGGTAGGCCAGCATGTGGATTTCCTGGGCCGCCGCAGTGGTGGGGGCATCGACGGCAAGGCACACATCCGCCATTTCCTCCAGGGGCGTGCCCGGGCGGCCGGTGAAGGCCAGTATTTTCGTGCCCTTGCGTTCGGCGGCCTGCGCGGCGGCGAGCACATTTTTCGAGGTGCCGCTGGTGGAAAAGGCCCAAAGCACATCGTCCGGCCCGGCCAGCGCCTCCACCTGCCGGGCAAATATATCCTCGAAGCTGAAATCGTTGCCGATGCACGTCAGAACGCTGGTATCGGTGGTCAGCGCGACGGCGGGCAGCGGGGCGCGATTTCTGCGGAAGCGTCCGACGAATTCGCCGGCGAGGTGCTGGCAGTCGGCGGCCGAGCCGCCGTTGCCGCAGAGGTAGACGCATCCGCCTCGCCGGAAACAGTCGCCGATCATTTGGGCGGCATCAACCACCTTGAGGATGCCGTGCTGGCGAAATTCGGAGACGAGGCGCTCATGCGTGCTGACGATCTGCTCAACTTTTCTGTTCATACGACGATTCCTCTCAGGGCCGGCGGTGCATGGTCAGGGTTTGCCGGGCCGGCGTGATCTGCGGCGGCGCGGCGGCCGTTTGCCGGAGGGCCGGTGGCCGGATGACGGCTTCGGCGGTCGGTCCAGGTCCGGCGCCGGTCCGCGCCAAATCGGCTCAAGACGGTTGACCCGCAGGATCTGGCGAAGGTCCCGCAGGTTTGCGCCCGTGAGAAACGTCATGGCGGTGCCCTTTCGGCCCATTCGGGCGGTGCGGCCGGTGCGGTGCGTGTATGCTTCGACATGGGTGGGAAAGTCGTAGTTGATCACGTGTGTCACGTGGCTGAAATCCAAGCCCCGGCTGGCTACGTCGGTGGCGACCATGAACCGGATGTCCAGCTTGCGGAAGCGGTTGAACAAACTCGTCCGGCGGGACTGCTCCAGCCCGCCATGTATACTCTCGACGGATTCGAACTCCTGTCGCAAGTGGTCGTGCAGCTTCTCGACGTTGCGTCGCGAGTTGCAGAAGATGATCGCCTGCTTGGGCTGCACCTGGCGCAGGTATTCAACGAGCGTTTCGAAACGGTTGTGCCCCTTGAGCATCTGGAAGTGATGCTCCAGGCTCGACGGGGCGACCTGCTCAACGTTCAGTTCGATCATGACGGGGTCTTTGAGGTGCCTGGCGGCAAGCTGCTTGATTTCGCGCGGCATTGTCGCGGAAAACAGCAGCGTCTGATGCTCGTGTATGAGACAGGAAATGATGAACTCCACGTCCTCGATGAACCCCATGTTCAGCATCTCGTCGGCCTCGTCGAGGACAAACGTCCGCACCTCGGAAAGCCGCAGCGGACTGTTGTAGAGCAGGTCGATGAGCCTGCCGGGGGTGGCCACGAGAATGTGTACGCCGTGCTCGAGCTTGCCTTTCTGGATGTCGATGGAGTGTCCGCCATAGGCGGCAAAGGCGGCGATTTCGGTTTTGCGGGCGATGTTGGAGATTTCGCGGACGTACTGGAGCGCAAGTTCTCGCGTCGGCACCAGCACCAGAACCTGCACCGCCTTCAGCGTCGGATCGACGTTCTGGACCAGCGGCACGCCGCAGGCGGCCGTCTTGCCGGAGCCGGTCTCGGCCATGGCGATCATGTCGCGCCCGGCCAGGATATGCGAAAACGTCTGCTCCTGGATCGGGGTCAATTCCGTGTACCCGATCTCCTTGAGGCCGGCCAACACCTCGGGTTTGAGATTCAGTTCTTCGAACTTCATAGGCAGCTTGTCTTGTATGTGCGCTTAACTCACTTGCCTGCAAACACTTGATTATACGTGTCCGCGGCCCCGCCGCAAGGACGAGTTTGCCGGTTTGCGTTGAGCATTTGTCGGTTCGGCAGCGCGGCGGGGGCTACTTTAGGGCTTGCTGAATAGATTGTAAGTTGCTGTTTTACAGTGGTATGCGTTTCGGTTATCGTCTGACAGGTGAATGGAATTGGCCGTTGATCGGCAAAAACCCTTGCACTTGGAGACATGGATGTAT
>Ga0209407_1002953_pt1 | contig 15271 bp, 12 predicted proteins | sample AD_JPNHG3_MetaG_FD_184410 | JGI IMG/M metagenome (GOLD analysis project Ga0209407, IMG submission 184410) | Active sludge microbial communities of municipal wastewater-treating anaerobic digesters from Japan - AD_JPNHG3_MetaG (SPAdes) (version 2) | ecosystem: Engineered > Bioreactor > Anaerobic... | reverse complement strand
AGTTTACAATTAAGTCTGGCATTTAATCAAGTGAACTCGAATTTTTATGTTCCCTATAAATCGACGGTTAATGACACGACTTTGATTTATCTGCCCCAGAAAATGGACGCGGCTTACATAACCGCCGATGGAAGATTAATCTTGCCATGGCGTATGACGCTAACGGTGCGCGGTTTAATTTCCAATAACGAGGAAGGCGTCTGGTTGCAAGGATGGGGGCAAATCCGACAGGAAATTGACCTTTTCCAGAATAATTTGCGATTGTATGTCGCTGGAGAATTGACTTATTGGGATATATCGAAAAATTTGGGGTGGTTTGAAGAACTGCGAGGAATAGGCCAATTCGGAACGGAATATTTTACTAATAACCGATTAAATATAGTTGCTCGAATTGGGGCTCGGATCGAAGATTTTCATATTTTTTATGCCATTTATAATTTGGAAGGTCGGACTTTTTCAACTGTTCCTGGCGCTAATTATCGGAATCGCCTGCAAGCTTTTGGAGTTGAGTGGCAGTTTTTGGATTAAAATTTGAATTCGTAGGACAGCCTTTCCAGGCTGTCGGCCTGGCTACAGCCTTTCTGTCCGTCGGCCTGGCTACAGCCTTTCTGTCCGTCGGCCTGGCAATATAATTCGTAAATATAATAGACAGGAATAGACAGGCAGGAATGCCTGCACCGTATAATAATAGACAGGAATAGACAGGCAGGAATGCCTGCACCGTATAATAATAGATAGGAATAGACAGGCAAGAATGCCTGTCCTACGGAATTTTGCATTATGGGGCGATGTGCTCTAAGTCGACCGGTTGAGTTGGCGGCTCGACCTACAGGTTTTATTGACATTGACCAATTATAAATTCTTTATCAATGATGATTTTCGGGCTATCTGTTCGCCAGAAGGCGCCCAGGATGCCGCTGCCGTTTTCGACATTGGAAAAAACGCGAATTGGGGCATTAAAACCGCTGAGTTCATCGGGTTGAACTTCCCAGCGCTGGATATTATATAATGCTTCATCCATTGAGTAAACATAAAACTGAAGATAGAGTTGGGTAATATTATTAAAATCGCTCCACTCGTACCGAATAAAATAATTAATCTCTTCAATCATAGACGAAATTGAATATTGAATTTCCCGATTTTTTTGAGGAAAAGCGGAAGTACCCGATCCGCCTGGTTCACCATCTGTGTAATAAATTTCCCAATCCAAATAAATTTCCTGTTGCCAAAATTCACCATCATCCTTTTCCGCAATGAACAGTAATAACGGCAAATACCCCTCAGCTCCATCAGCCTGAGTCCATCTGAAATTCAATTTTCCGGAAGATTCTCTAATTGTATCGGTTGGTTGTTCAACTAATTCAACCGAATCCGGCACCACCGTTTCCGCATAGAGACTGTCGTAATCCGGATGATAGACCGATAATTCCCAATGCTGTCCCGGATGTACATCAACATTCGGGAATTTATAGTAGTAGTAATGACAAACATCCCCAAAATTATCATACTCTTTAACGGAATCTTCCATAACAGGTAAGTAATTTCCGTCTACTGCAATTTTAACTTTGGCACCGGAAACACTCCAATAATCAGGGTATTTTTTATAATCAGAATATGGATACTCATACTCATACTCACTTAATTCATTCCATTTAGAGACAAATACTTTCAAAGAATCTTCAAAAGGACTGATCAGGCAATTCACAGATAAATTCCTACTAATATCGGTACTGGGTCCGGTCGGTGGACCGGCGGGGCAACCCCACAATAAAAACAATGCCGAAATGAGAAATAAAAATCTAACTTTTACCATAATTTCCCCCTTATCCCGATTGTTGCCAGCGGTGGCATCTGAATCCAGGTATCGCCATCTTCGGTATAAGTTAGGACATTCAGACGGGCATAGACATTGGCTAAATCAATATAAAATTCCATCGGATGCGATCTCCATCTGTATTTTTTTACGAAGTTAATATCCAGCCGGTGATAAGCAGGATAACGCCAGGCGTTCCGCGCTCCGTAGACTTCAATTTCCCGCGGATAACTATCTGTCAGAAAATCCTCATAGAGCGGTTGGCGCATATATCCGATGATCTTCGTAAAAGGCGTCCCGGAATGGTAGACAAAACGGCTGCCGATCGACCATTTCTTAGTCATCTGATAATTCAGAACCAGGTCGAGGTCATGCGGACGATCGTATTTGGGCGGATAGGTAATGCCATTGACTGTTTTTTCTACCTGCGATAATGAATACGCCAGCCAGCCTTGCATTTTTCCGACATTTCCCTTTAGCAGAATCTCCAGACCGTTGGCTATGCCGGTTCCATCCACAAAATCCGGGTCAATTGGTGAATACTTAGTGGTATTATATTCCACAATATGATTAAAACGTTTTTGATATAATGCCACATCCAGCGCGAGATTGCGATGGATTTGCCACCGATAACTGAAAGCCAGTTGTTCCGCCGCCATAACCGGCAGGTCTTCCGGAACGGTCACCTAGGCGTCGAACATCGAGAGGATGATCTCCTCTGTGCCAATCGTCATTAAATCCTGATGATATTTGCCCCAATGCAGTTGAATCTCGTGAGATGGAGTGATTTTCCAGCCCAGAGATAACTGCGGTGAAAATGTCAGCGTATCCTGAATGGAAAAATGAGTCATTCTTACACCGCCGCCGATGTAAAATAATGCCCCAAGTTGCCGGTCAATACTGATAAATGCCGAACTCTCCAGTGACTTATTTTTTTCGAAATAAATCGGTTGATAACTAAAGCCCTTGGTTTTCAAGTAATAATTATGAGTACAATATTCGCCGCCTAATATTATTTGCCCGGCCAGCCGATTTTCCAACTTGAAATACGTATTGATCGTCTTTCCGTTAAATACATTATCAATACTTTCACTTGTTGTATCAGACGGAAGATATTGAGCTCTGAATTGACTTGCGCTTGTTCTTAAATAAAATGTAATGTCCGGCGAGATGATTGCTGAATAATTGAGACCCAACGCCGAATTTTGCCACGTATAAACACCTAATCTCGGATTGTCATCAATTACCGCTAAATCATAAACATCTTTTCCAAGATAAGAAGTGATTTCCAGGCGATTCCGCTCTCCGGGTTTGATGACGATTTTTCCCATTCCATCTATGAAATAATACGGCAGTCTGATATCGGAAGAGATTAATTTGGTTACGGTATTCACGAACAAATCGGCATACGTCCGGCGAACCGTAATAAGATAACTGCCGAATGGCAAGGGTCCTTCCGCCCGGATTTTGGAACTCAGGAGACTGAGATTGATGTAGCCGACATGTTCAGCGGCGGTTCCGTCCCGCACATTGACATCGATAACCGAACTGAGACGATTACCATAGACCGGATCGATCCCGCTTTTAGAAACATTGGCAGACTGAATAGCAGATTCATCAAATGTAGAAAATATTCCTACCAGGTGAAAAGGATTATAAATCGGCATCCCGTCCAGCAGAATCAGGTTCTGATCGGAGTTGCCGCCGCGGATATAAAGTCCCATATTGTAATCGTTCACGGTAGTAACACCCGGATAAGTCTCGATGACCCGGAACAGGTCGGGCTCGCCCAGTTTTGGCGCCAGATTCAACTCGATAGAACTGATATTCAGCAGATCGCTTTCGAGTTCACGTCTGAATCGTCGTTCTCCGAATACCGAAATCGTATCGATCAAGACCGGCAAAGCCTGCAAACGGATATCGATAAAACGCCTGTCTCCGGCATTGATTTCGATGAACTCCTGATAAACTCCATATCCGATGTGGCTGGCAACCAGTTGATATTTGCCCGGTTCAATCCCGCTAATCGAAAAATAACCGTTGGGATCGGAACTGCATCCCAGGTTGGTATTTGCCAAGAAAACATTCACACCTGATAACGGTTCCAGCGATTCGGCAACCTTGACAGTGCCGGAAATGCTGGCGGCAAGAGTATAAGCTGAACACAATAAGTTCCAGAAAAAGAAAAATGAGATTAAATAAATATAATTCTTCATCTGATGTAATTTGTAGTATATCCAGAACACATTAAAGTTTCGAACTATGTTTCATTCATCTGAAAAAATACATCACTCCGACTCCAGTATTAAGAAAAGAGAGGGATTCAATTCCATCACCAACCCCCAAACTTGGTCCAAATTCTGCAAAGAGTACTAATTTATTATGAACTTTATATTCAGCGCCGAAGATTATCCCCAGATAAAACTCATCAATAAAGCCATGATAAGTAACGTCCGGACCGATATACGTTGATAGAAATTCATCTGAAGATAGTTTGATTTGAAAACTCAGACTCGACATGGTAGAATAAAGAAAATCACCACCACTAAATTCCAGATACGTTGCAAGTCTTGCTTGAATGTTATCAGATATGCCATACGAAATTCCAACTTGCGGAATTAACTGGGCTTTCACTGTCAATCCTACTCGCCCTTTTTCCTGGGCATTAATTACATAGGGTAAAATTCCTATGATCGTTAAAATGATCCATAGGTGAAATAATCTCTTACTTTTCATTTTAAATTCTCCTCATTGATTGTTAATGTGCTGGAATATCGAACAGGTATAATACCTGTTCGATATTCCGCGCTCAGATGTCTTGTTAATAACATTGTTCATTAATATATAAGGACATTGCAAAATAGATCTCCGTAATAACAGGGGGATGATTGATTTCCATAATAAGAAGGAGGTAAATCATAAGAGATAAAGCGCTTACCTATTTTATCATAACCACTTTTAACTTCTGTTGTTGTAACTGTTGTACCACCTTCGGTATGTGACCAACTAGCAGTTCCTGACTCTCCATCAGATTCGAACCAAAATAGCACAGCTCCTTTGCCATAAATTGAAGGATCTCGTGTGTAAATTCCTATATTAGGGTGTTTCCACCTCTTATCATAATGTACTCCAGTCCATGTCCAATAAGTGTTAAATGTTCCATCGAACGAATGATATTCCATATCATTATGAGCGCCACCATTATTATCAATGCCCGAAATTGACAATCTAACTTCAGGATCACCGCTTGTCCAAGGTTCAACATCATTATAATTTCTTAAAAATCGCATATACACAAGAATTTCATCTGTCAACTCAGAGGTTGAATTAACACTTTCTCTACTATTCATATTAAGAGACTTTGCTAAAGTACTAATGACTACATTTCCTTCTTTATCAGTCCTCTCATTTATCCCCACCACCATCACCGGAAAATCAGGTTCAGTTTTTGCGTCCAGAATATATTCTTTCAAATTCGCATCGTAGGCATAAATCTCTTCCCACTCCATGTCATCTTTGGTTAGCGGGGTATAGGCCACCAGAATTGCCGATTCTCCATCCCAGTCATCAAAATTAACCGGTAAAGCAACTTGGAGTAGCGGAATTTCTTCAATTTTAGTAATTGGGAGTAATTTTCTGGTACGCTCACTAAACCGGCTTTCAACTAAAACTCTCAAATCGCGACCTGAAATCCGCTTATTTTTGATCTGCTCCCAAAGCACATCATAATCGCCATCGAATTTTTCGCCGATCTTATTTTTCAGAATCTTACATATATCCGGATGCTTCAGCGATTTTGCCATAGCCATTGCAAAGTATTTTAATAACACCTCATCAACGACCGCATCGCGCTGTTCATTATCGGACGACTTTTCAAGAGTATAGTTATTTAAAAGCGCCAAATCACTTTCACTAATTTCAATTTTATCGACATCATTATCGAACTGTTCAATAGATGATGACTTTTCAGCATTAGTCGGCAGATTATCGGTTTCACAGCTAATGATCAAGAAAAGAACCCCAAGGATTGTTAAAAATACAGATAACTTTTTCATTTTGTACTCCATTCTCTTTTAATTTCAAAGAAACTTCATTAAAATCTTGCGGAATGAGTGTAATCTCTGCTGAGATTACGATTGTTCTGCCCGGAGTGAATGCTCAATCATTGACTCCGGGCTTCTGCTTTCCTGACGGGCATAGCATACTCCTTTCTTCTGATTGTTAACAAATATAAAAGTCCGAATATCGGAGAATAAATACCAGACTCCAAGTACCAAATACCAAATAAATTTCAAATACCAATGTCCGCAACGATCCAGGATTGGGAGAGTTTGAGATTTGGTTATTGGTGTTTCTTTGGAATTTGATGCTTGGATTTTGGTATTTCCTGTTGAAACAGCTTGTACTTTTCCGTTTGCAAAGATTGCACTATATAAACAGACATTTTCCCCGGCTGTATTTCTGCCGGATTCCCTTACTTTCAGGGCTGATTTTCGATCCATTCTATTTTTACCTTTTAGATTCACTCTAGAATTCCCCTAGAATTCCCATTGTATTTCCAAACTTGGCAAAAGCGGCAAACCGGTTAAATATTCAGTCTTAGTCCTTTCGTTGGGTACACTAAAGTAATAATATATATTTTCCCTGTTAGTAACATTAAATACTGAAGCTATAACTAAAAGTTTTCTCTTGAAAAACATTGCATCGTAAGAAAGAGAAATGTCCATACGGGCATAATCCGGAAAACGAGCATCATTAATTAAACTTTGAGTGTAGGAATATTGGTCTGAATCAGCCGGATTTAATCCGGGACCAATTTCGATCTTATAATATTTAACATTAAAAGGATAATATGGCGTTCCTGATGAGTAATTGGCAGTCAAAGTAAAAAATAATCTTTTAGTCAGGTTGACCACACTTTCAATGTAGAATCGATGGGGTTTATCAAAATTCTGATAATTGACAAGATTAGAATATTTTATCAGGGCCACTCCGTATGCGTAACTCATTTTATATTGTATTCGTCCTGATATTTTACTAAAAGATATTTCCGTACCATAGGATTGGCCGGTCCCATATATCAATTGCGGACCGCGATTGATCGAACGTCCGATATTTTGGTAATTTTTCAGATAAGCCCCTAAACGAATTTGATGGCTGAAAGTAAACTGATAGCGGGTTTCGGCCGAGTATTGATCCACTGTTGCGAAACGATCGCCATTATCAAACCAGAGACTCATCAGATCCATCGGACTGCGATCATGATATTTTGCCATCTGCTGAGCCATTCGGTCATAATTTAGCGATAAACTCCATTTAGGATTTACTATCAGGCGATAACCAAGCGATGGTGTTAATATAAATAATTTTGGCGCCCAAAATTGAGTGCGCAGAGCGGCGCTGATCGTTTGCCGCGAACCAAGATTCCATTTTGTATCAATCCACGCCGTGATAGCGTTATACCTATTGGTATGGGTCTCTTTTGGAAATGCATAGTCATAATAAATGTATGGTCCAAAATCAAATCCGTGATTATCCGGAAAATTTTCATCGAATTCCCAAAGATAATCCAAATGGATGCGATTATATTGCCATCCGAAATGTAGAATCTTCTGCTTTGTAGTCCATGTATATTGTTGGTAAATACCATATTCCGTGATAGTATTTCGCGTCATTTTAATTGCCCAGGGAATATCCCCTGAATTCCAGAATCGGGAAATATAACCGTTGGACTTGAGAGAAAGATTGTTTTTTAATATCCGATTCCAGCACAATCCGTAAGCCTGATTCCCCCATTTAAAGCGATATTTTTCTCCGGTTGAATCATCAACCGAATAAGTCACAAAATCATTGGATTGGAAGCCGGTCAACGACAATGTATTTTTAGAATTTAACCGCCAATTAATCTTAGCGTTCAAATCGTTAAATCCATAAGGGAAAGAATTTTTAACTAATCTGCCGGCCGTATTATAGTGAGTCCGGCGATATGCCAAATAGCCAAATATATTGTTTGATGCTTGAGCTGTCATCAAATAGGATTCGGCCAGTAAACTCAAACCAATTCTACCATGAATGCCTTTTTCGGCTTCCGAAAGTGTGTTGACGTCAATTATTCCGGAAAGTCGGCCGTATTCCGCTCCTTCAAAACCGGAATATATCACCTGTACGGAACCCAGTGGATCTGGATTAATCGCCGATAGCAGACCACCGATATGATAAATGTCAAATACCGGTATTCCATCGATTTTGTATACGACCTGATCCGTCTCACCACCTCTCAGTGAAATGCGTGAATTGAAGTCATTTTCGATTTTAACAACCGGATCACTTTCCAGGTTTTTGATCGGGTCCTGTAAAAACGGCGTTCGAGTTCGATTCAGGTCAAGAGCCGAAAAACCAATAATCCCCTCCTCTTTCTTTCGTTCATTGCGCGCGGCTTCGACCGTAACCGATGGAAACTGAATAATATCAAGCGGCAGAACGAATGTAATCTCGTTCGATCCCGGATAGATTTTTACTTTCTTAATTACCGATTTATAGCCGATACATGAGGCCGTAACGGAATATTCTCTATCCGGTTTTAATCTGATATTGAAAATTCCTTCCAAATTTGTCTCAGCCCAGGGTATGTTTTCAACCCTGATTACAGCATTAGGTAAAGTTGATAAGGAATCATTCCCGAAAACTATTCCGTTTAGCCACCCTGATTTTTGCGATAAATCGGCTGATACAATCAGATCGGTTGATAACATTAGAAATGTCACTGTATTTAATATTTTGCGATTAATTTTTAGCATCGTTACTCTAAATCCTGCTCGAAAACGATCGTTGCCAAATTTGTCGAGCCTAATACTCCCAGACAATTCGTCCAGCCGGCCGGCTCCTGTAATAAGTATTTATACCGATACAAATTCTCATCGCAAACATATAACTCTGCAAAGAACTTATTCGGGTATGGCGCATCGACTCCGGGAGTATCGCTAGTAGACCCGCGGTCACAGAAATAAAATTCAAAACTATGCTCACAATCGTTTGAATATGCTCGCGTTTCAGTATAACGTCCCGGATTATAGTTGTCATTGAATCCCCATATCTGAAGCGCATATTCATATCCATTACTACTCGACGACCATCTTATTTTCCATTTATAATCACCAACTTTTTTAAGATATTTGCCATCCTCCCAGGGAAGAAAGTGAAATTCGCCAGGTACCTGCGTAAATCCGCTATATTCATTACCGTCTTCGGTTTTGACGCTTACCGAATATTTACAGCCCGCCTGTATCTGCCAATTCTTGTCCCGTATAAATGGAAGAGATTGTGAATAAAAAGTCCAATAGAATTCATCATAATAGCAAACTGTAATGCTGTCAAAATAGATCTTGCCGCTATTAAACGAATAGTCCTGATGAGCACCGGAAACAGTAATATTCGCTGAAATCATTGTATTCAAGGAATCTCCGACAACGTAAATACTGTCATCTTTATCAACAACCTTGCTGACGATATAAGAAATATCGATCCCGCTATTTTGGATCCAATTCTGATAGTAATAATCAGATAAATAATTCAGGACTTCTGGGAGCGTATCCATTGGATTGGCATTTAAAACCATAGACAACGCAACCTGCTCCTGCTGTTCAATGTCTCTTGTCGGCTCCATGCAAGAGATGGAAATTAAAATTAATAAAAGTGATAATAAATATTTTCGCATCTTCGTATATCCGTAATATGGTGGGGGACTTAGTCCCCCACCATATATTGCTTTTTACTCATCATCATCATATTTCTTAAATTTGACATAGGCATTTTTCTTTGGATTTCCACGAGGACGCCATGCATTATTCCCACCATCATCACTGTTATAGCCGTACACATCGTATCCTAGCCCATTGTATCCTGTTCCACTATCGAAATCCGACCATAACAGGAATACATAACCGTATAAATCATCCGGACAATTTGGATGGCTATCCAAATAACCTGGATTATATATTGTACCATATGGTCGTCCCGTGTAAGCGTCTGCACAATAGTAAGTAAGTTTATCTTCTCCACCTGGATCGTCTTCCCATAGACAGATGCCAAGCACTTTACCTGAACCAAAGATAGAGCCGGCATCAGGACAGTCCCAAATCCATCGTTCTTCATAATACCAACAATCTTTATGATTAATTTCAGTTATACCAAAACCTCTATGTGCTGCCTGAGGAAACAAATAATCGTTTGGATTTAGAACATCTCCAACAGTGACAGTTACATTAAATTCAGGTCTACTTAAAGTTCCTTCTAGTTTGTTGTATAACCTCTCCTGATAGATCTTTATTTTAGTAACTGTAGTCGTTGTTTTACTCAATCTATTATACAAATTCAAGGATGTTGATTGTTCCTGATAATTAGGAATTTTTATTATGACAGAATTATCATTAAATGACGGGTGATAATCAGGATTTTCATCAATCTCGAGAACGAGTAAAGGATTATCACATAAAACCTCAGGATCCAGTACTATTCTATTACCTTGAAAATCAAATGATATTATTTCCTTGACGTCACATTCATTTTCAACAGGTAGTACTGCAATATTAAAATCTGACAAGGGATCGAAGGAATCCTCATATTTCTCAGGAATCGAAAGTCTCAGATCAGGATACTTTTTTAGCAATTTTGTTAAATCAGATAATCCATTCTCAACCATTAAATCGAAAACAGTTGAACCATTTGAAATTTCATTGCTGATTAACTGATTAAAACTAATTTCCCAGAAAGCATCCTTGTTCTTCAGTTCTTCTTTTAATATTGATCTAACCTGTGATTCTTTCAATGTCATCGATAAGGCTTTAGCAATTTGCTCCATATCATCATCACATTTTTTCATTGACTCATCTGATGAAAATCTATCATTATTCCCCATTTTTGGTAATGTCGATAAAAATGCACTGACATTTTCTTGGGATACTAAAACAGAATTTTCAACACTATTCTCACAACTAATAATTAAGAGAAGAACCCCAAGGATTGTTAAAAATACAGACATCTTTTTTATTTCATTCTCCATTCTCTTTTAATTTCAAAGAAACCTCATTAGAATCTTGCGGAATGAGTGTAATCTCTGCTGAGATTACGATTGTTCGGCCCGGGGAAAATGCACAATCATTGACTCCGGGCTTCTGCTTTCCTGACGGGCATAGCATACTCCTTTCTTCTGATTGTTAGCGAATACAAAGGTCCGAATGTCGGGAATTAAATACCAGGCTCCAAGCACCAAATACCAAATAAATTTCAAATACCAATGTCCGCAACGATCCAGGATTGGGAGAGTTTGAGATTTGGTTATTGGTGTTTCTTTGGAATTTGATGCTTGGATTTTGGTATTTCCTGTTGAAACAGCTTGTACTTTTCCATTTGCAAAGATTGCACTATATAAACAGACATTTTCCCCGGCTGTATTTCTGCCGGATTCCCTTACTTTCAGGGCTGATTTTCGATCCATTCCAATCCTTCGATAAACTCTTTTATATCAAACTTCCGAATAAATCAAAAACTCTGAGAAAAAACCAACTACACTCAGTTGAAGAACCGCTAAACGGGGAGAATAACGCTCCTTCTTAAGCCCTATTAGAAATAGCAATTTGATATTAAGAATCATAATTCAGTATATCAAGTAAAATATTTCGTAGGACAGCCTTTCCAGGCTGTCGGCCTGGCAATATAATTCGTAAATATAATAGACAGGAATAGACAGGCAAGAATGCCTGTCCTGCGTGAATAATAGACAGGCAAGAATGCCTGTCCTGCGTGAATAATAGACAGGCAAGAATGCCTGTCCTACGGGGTATTTTTTTCGGGCGCTGATTTTTTATCATGCCAAATTTGTGTTAATTTACATTGCTGTTTTTATAAAGAATTATGATATAGTTATAGAGGATAAATATATGGCGCGCAAAATCGTGCATATAATTGGTACGGGAACAGTTGGCGCCCCGTTAATCGGCGTGTTACTCGGTCACCTTGAACAATTGGGTATTGAAGAAATCTCCTTTGAACCAAATTTAAAAGCCATAGAAAATAAAGCGTTCCTGAATGGATTGGTGGCTCGCGGCGCGAAATTATGCGTTCGTGAGGAAATTGCCGATGAATTTATAAGCGTCGGATGCAAAATTGATTACACATCGAAAGAGGCAATTGAACGGGCGGGAGTGATTATAGATTGTTCGCCTGGTGATGAGCCATTGAAAAATAAAGCCGAAATTTATTCGCGCCTCGATGGTGAGCCAAAATTTTTCATCGCTCAATCCAGAGCGGCCGGTTTTGGTTTGGATTATGCCTACGGCATCAACGATGAGGCTTTGGTATCGAGCGAAGTTCAGTTTGTCCGGGTTGTTTCCTGCAATGCGCATAATATTGCCGCTATGATTAAAACTTTGGCTTTCGATGAAAAAGGCGAAAATTACTTGGATTGGGGGCGCTTTGTGTGTATTCGCCGGGCGAGTGATATTAGTGAAAATAAACCTTTTATTCCTGCACCGCAAATTAGCCTGCCCCAGGATGACAACTATGGAACTTTTCAAGCTTTGGATACGGCTTCTCTGTTTCGCACCATAGGAGTTAATCTCGATATTTTTTCATCGGCACTGAAAGTCAATTCTCAATATCTGCATATTGTCAATTTCGATCTAAAGCTGAAACAACCGGTTACTTTGCCTTTAGTGATCAACAAGCTTGAAAGTAATCCGCTCATCGCTCTGACCAATAAGACCCAGTCCAGTCTGGTATTCGCCTTCGCGCGTGATATGGGATTCCTCGGTCGGATTCTCAATCAATCGGTGGTTTCCGTGCCGAGTCTTACCGTCAAAGAGGATCGGGAAATAATAGGATTCTGCTTTTCGTCCCAAGATGGAAATTCTATTCTCAGTTCGATTGCGGCTACAGTCTGGTACTTTTATCCGCATTCTTACCGGGACAAATTGCAAAATCTGGATGATCTAATTTTTGCCGAAGTCTGAATTTGTTAACCGCAGATGATGCTAAGAACGCCGAGTAATTATTGAACAAACGTAATAATAGTTTTGAATTAAATAAGGTCAAATCATGTGCCTTAAGTATTTTGCTTTACCTATGATTATATGACTCGGATTTCGTTTTTTAAATTTCGAATAAACTCAATATGCTGATAGAACAAATCATTACTCAACAATTTTCAGAAAATATCTGGCTGGTAAGTGACCCGCAAACGCGGAAAGGATTGATTATTGATCCTGGTGAACACGCCGCTGAAATTATCAGTAAAATTAGCGAGATGAACATTCAACCGCTGGCAATTTTGAATACACATGCGCATCCTGATCATTTAGCCGCCGCGGCTGAAGTGCAAAATTATTACGATATACCGTTTTATCTTCATGCTAAAGAAAAAGCCGTTTTGAAATCCGCCATTCCTTTTGGATTGGTGCTGGGAATAAGAATTACTCGAGTCCCCAGTCAGGTGATTTATCTACAAGATGAAGAACCACTTAAAATCGAACCTTTTGAGATTAGAGTGATTGCAACGCCCGGTCATACTCCCGGAAGTGTTTGTTATCTGATCGCCGATCGGTTATTTTCCGGTGATACGCTGTTCCGGAATTCGGTCGGTCGCGTTGATTTCCCGGGCAGTTCCTGGCAGGAATTGAAGCGCAGTTTGGAGAAATTAAAGAATTTACCGCCGGCAACCGAAGTCTATCCCGGTCATGGTATGAACACTACTATTGGGCAGGAATTGTCTCATAATCCGTATCTCAAAAATGGCGAATGGCGATGAAACCTACCACTCTTCAGCGGAAGTTCGTAGAATACGTCGAGCAGAACCATCTTTTAAATGATGTGCGAACCGTAGTCACCGGCGTTTCGGGTGGAGTGGATTCTATGTGCCTGCTGGATTTGTTAATGTCAGCGAAAAAGCGCTGGGACATCGAGATTGTCGTTGCTCATTTTAATCATCAGATTCGCGGTCCTGAGGCGGATTCTGACGAAAACCTTGTCCGGCAATTTTGCGATAATCACTCATTGCCTTTCTTTTCCGCAGCGGAAAATGTGCCGAAAATCGCTCACGCTAAACGGATCTCTCTCGAAATGGCTGGACGGGAATTGCGCTATGCTTTTTTTCAGAAAATTGCATCTGTTTTTCCGAACTCAATCATCGCCACGGCGCATACTCTCGATGATCAGGCTGAGACGCTTCTGCTAAGAATGCTAAAAGGCACCGGTTTGCAGGGATTATCCGGAATTGCGAGGCGGCGCGAGAATATTAGGCGGCCGCTATTGTTTGCTACCAAAGCAGAATTGTATGACTATGCCCGCGCGAGAGAATTGCCATTTGCCGAAGACCACACTAATTTATGTAACGACTACGAACGTAATTTTATTCGTAATCAGATTCTGCCGACAGTCCAACATACTCTAAATCCTAATATTAGAGCGACTTTAGCTAATTTGGCGCAAAATTTAGGCGAAGCGCATCAATTTATTGTCGAATTTGCCGAAAAGGCGCTGGAGAGTTTAATTATTAAGGCGAATTCCGAACAAATAGTGCTTGATAAATCTAGCCTTAAAACCTATTTTATCGCAGTTGAAAAAGAGATAATCTGGCAATCTTTACAAAGGTTAGATGGCACAATTAAACCATTAAATTTTAAGCAGATGAACCAATTGATTAAATTAGTGAATGAAGGTGAAACCGGACGGCGTATGAATCTTGGCGGTGAAATTACAGTTCTAATAGATCGAGAGCGGCTGATTTTAAAGCGCAATCAGTCGCCGAATTGGTCATTTTTACCCGTTATCCCCGGTGAGAAAATTAAGAATGAGTTTTTCACCTTTTCCAGTGAACTGATGGATGTAAGTAATTTCAAGAAGGGGAAACGGCGCTCAGGAGTAGAGTTTATTGACTTTGATCTGGTTGGAAATAATCTTGGTTTGCGACATTGGCAGAGAGGCGATCGCATGATACCACTCGGGATGAACCAATCCAAGAAAATCAGCGATATTTTGGTGGATTTGAAAGTTCCCCTCACTGATAAAAACAGCATTCCAGTCTTTTATAGTGAATATAAAATCATCTGGCTCTGCGGCTTAACAATGTCGGATGAATTTAAAGTTACCTCGAAAACTAAAACCGTTCTGAAATTGATCTACAAGGGAAAAAAGATATGAAAAAGACGATAACTCTGGATGCCAGTTATGGCCCGTATGCCGGCCAGGTAATCGAAGAACTTCTGACCGTCGCCCAAATCAATCGGCGAGTTACGGAATTAGCTGCTGAAATCTCTGCGATGTACCAAGGAACCGTACCAATTTTTATCGGGGTATTAAACGGCAGTTTCATCTTTTTTGCCGATCTATTCCGGAAATTAACAATTGACGGTGAAGTAGATTTTATCAAAATTTCTTCCTATGCCGATCAGACTCGATCCTCCGGAA
>Ga0209407_1002946_pt1 | contig 15325 bp, 9 predicted proteins | sample AD_JPNHG3_MetaG_FD_184410 | JGI IMG/M metagenome (GOLD analysis project Ga0209407, IMG submission 184410) | Active sludge microbial communities of municipal wastewater-treating anaerobic digesters from Japan - AD_JPNHG3_MetaG (SPAdes) (version 2) | ecosystem: Engineered > Bioreactor > Anaerobic >... | reverse complement strand
TTATAGATTTTTATAGCTATTTATAGGATTTTATAGGTTTGTAGGAACGGAAATATCATATTCTTCTACAAAAAATTAAACACGATACACCATCAACTACTCATAACTAAAGATTATGCCCATGTAACTACAAGTTGTAGTATTGTCTTACGTTTCCTCTCATTGTAAAGGCAGTGGGAGGAAGTTTATAAAAAAAACAAAAATTTTAAAAAGCCACTATACTTTTTTATTCCTCATTAGTAACAATCGGAACTTTATATGAAAATACAACTTACGCCCAATCTATCTTTAGATGGGACTTCCATTGCTTCCTCCCACACCAGCATATACTTACAAGAACTAGATACATTATTTGACATTGGTATATTTCACAAACAAACGATTTCTTCTAACAATATTCTTATTAGTCATGCTCACATGGATCATGCAGGTGCCTTAGCACACTTTATCTCCCAACGAACCTTATTTCGCATGACTGCTCCTAATATATACGTACCCTCAGAAACCATTACACCTTTTCAAACCATTTTACAAGCATGGCAACAACTAGACAATTGCACATACCGCTATAACTTACATGCTATCGAACAAAAAAAATACTACGAACTTAAAAAAGACTATGCTTTTATGGCATTTCCTGTTTCCCATAGAGTTCCTTCCTATGGTTTTACTATTTTTCAAGTCAAAAATAAATTAAAACCTATCTATCTTCATCTACCAGGCTATGAAATCGAAAAACTACGAAAAAATGGTATAGAAATTACAAATACACAGTATGAACCCTTGCTCAGCTATACTGGAGATTGCATATTTCAAAGCTATCTAGATACACCTACTTTCCAAAAATCTAGATTTTTACTCATGGAATGCACATTTTTAAATGAACGTAAAAATAAACAACATGCTCAACGTTGGGGACACATCCACTGGGAAAATATTATCCAACACCATGAAATTTTACAACAACATGAAAAAATCATTTTAGTACATTTTAGCCCACGCTACTCGCAACAATATATTGACAAATTAATAGAAACAGAATCACCGCCTTCCCTACGTAATAAAATAATGACATTGTATGAATAAAATAAAAATACATATAAATTCGTGCTTGAAATATTTTCATTGCAAAAATAAGGAATTTCACTATAATAATATATTTATCATAAAAAATAAACGTTTATTTAACAGTAAATTTCAAAGAAATTATAGGACAGTAGATTAATGATTATGAACGATAAAAATCGATTTGCAACATTATATTTTTTAGTGCTTCTATCAGTTATTTTATTGATACATTCCCTCTTCTTTCAACAAGAAGTAGAAGAATTTACATACGCACAATTTAAAAGACTTGTCCAAGAATCACCTCAAAGAATAGAACAATGCATCATCACTCCCACACATATCCGAGGTGTTTACATCAAAGACAATGATGTATTTCAAAGACATCTAAAACAATTAGAAGCTCGTGCTAAATTACAAGCCCAAGCAAAACTAGAAGCAAAACAAATAGAAGCACAAAAAGTAGCGGATACAGAAGCACAAAAAATAGCGGTCACAACAGAGGCTAGTACTCAAAAAACAGAGCTACAAAAAGCAATGGACACTCAAACAACAGAAGCACAAAAAGTAGCGGATACAACAGAGGCTGGCACTCAAAAAATAGAACAACAAATAGTACCTAGTACTTCAGAAACAGAACAACAAATAGTGGCGGAGACTCCCAACGAAGAAAAAAACAAAGCAACTACTCTAACAAGTAATCAACAAAAACGCCAACCGTTCCACCATTTAATGCAATTACCAGAAGGTCGAAAATCATACAGCGTTGTTCGTGTATTTGATGACCCCAATCTTGTCAAATTTTTAGAAGAAAACAAAGTGCCTTTTCAAGGAGAAGTAGACAATAACTGGCTTGCCATACTCTTATCATGGCTCTTACCACTCGGTCTACTCGTTGCATTTTGGGTATTTTTCATGAGAAGAATGTCTACATATGGTCGTGACATTATGTCCTTTGGAAAAACGCAAGCTAAAATCACCGCAGAACACAATACAAAAACAACATTCCATGACGTGGCTGGCTGTGACGAAGCAAAAGAAGAACTCGGCGAGATCGTAGACTTTTTAAAATCACCTAAAAAATTTGAACAATTAGGTGGAAAAATTCCTAAAGGTGCACTTTTAGTAGGCCCTCCAGGAACAGGGAAAACATTACTAGCACGTGCTGTTGCTGGGGAAGCCAACGTCCCGTTTTTTCATATTTCTGGTTCAGAATTCGTTGAAATGTTTGTAGGTGTAGGTGCATCTCGCGTACGAAATCTCTTTCAACAAGCTAAATCAAAACCTCCTTGCATTATTTTTATTGATGAAATTGACGCAGTAGGAAGACAAAGAGGAGCTGGTTTAAGTGGTGGACACGACGAACGAGAACAAACTCTCAACCAACTTCTTACAGAAATGGACGGATTTGAAACAAATAAAGGAATTATTGTTTTAGCAGCTACAAATAGACCTGATATCTTAGACCATGCACTCCTACGCCCTGGTAGATTTGATCGAAGAGTCACCATTGGCCCACCTGATATCAAAGGTCGTGAAGAAATACTTAAAATCCATGCACGTGGAAAACCAATGGATAAAGACATTGTACTCAAACAACTAGCACAACGAACTCCTGGATTTTCTGGTGCTGATCTAGCTAGCGTTATGAATGAAGCTGCCCTACTTGCAGCAAGAAAAGGTAAAAAAATAATCCAACAAGACGATTTAGCAGAAGCCATTGAACGAGTTATGGCAGGTCCTCAACTTAAAAGCAGAATCATTTCTGACCAAGAAAGAAAAATCACAGCATTCCACGAAGTAGGACACGCTATTATCCACGAACTTCATCCCCATGCAAATCCTGTTCATAAAGTCTCGATCATCCCCAGAGGTTCTGCCCTTGGATATACAATGTCTATGCCTGAAGAAGACAAATACAACAAAACAAAGGATGAAATTTTAGCAGAAATTTGTTGCTTTTTAGCAGGTCGGATTGCAGAAGAAGTAGAGTTCGGAATTATGTCAACTGGTGCAAGCAACGATTTTCAACATGTTTCAAATTTAGCTAGGTCCATGATCGCAAGATATGGAATGAGCAAAACTGTTGGTCCTATGGCATTTGAAGCAGAAGAACGAGAACTGTATATTGGCAAACGATCTCCCTCATACAGCAATGAAACATTACAAACCATTGACCAAGAAACACGACAAATTGTAGAAGAATGCTACAATTACACTCGCTCTCTACTCGAAACACATAAAGAAAATATGAGAAAAATCGTAGATGTTATTTTAGAAAAAGAAACATTGGAAGGCGATGAATTTCGAAAACTCCTGAACGAACTCATTCCTGACATTCCAAAAAAATATAATTTACTAGATCAAAAGGCACAAGATACCACAACATAAAAAACTTTGTAGACTCTAAGTTTACAGGAGGCTCTCATGGCACTTTCAAATATAGATTACAATGAGTTTGATAAATATGAAGATTTAAATATTAAAAAACCTCCACAACAAAAGAATACAGAAAACTTTCAAGAATTAGAAGAGATCATTACTAGCACAAACAATGTTCACAAATCAGAAGATATTATAAGCAGTACAAACAATGTCCAAAAATCAGAAGATATCATAGACTGTGAAAAAAGCATGCAAGAACTAGAAGATATCATAGACTGTGAAAAAAGCATGCAAGAATTAGAAGATATCATAGACTGTGAAAAAAATATGCAAGAATTGGAAGATATCATAGACAACAACATAGCAAATATCTACCAAGCAACTACTCAAAATACTAAAGAAACAACAACTATCCCATATTCTAAAAAAACGCTACTAGATTCCTCTGAAAACTTAGAAACTGTATGTAGAATAGAAAAAAACTCTAATTCAAAAACAAATGTATTCACTATACAAGAAAGCGGTCAAGTACTACAACAAGATAACAATAGCCTCAAAACTCCCAATGTAACATCTATAGAAAAATCACCATCTCCTCTTAAAAATGATGAACCATGTGCCGATCAAACTAGTCCCATTGAAAAACGTTATAAAATCATCGAAAAAGTGGGACAAGGGGGGATGGGAAGTGTCTATAAAGCCATAGATAAAAAACTCAATCGATTAGTAGCATTAAAAATAATGATCACAAAAGGTAATGTGAAACCAGAAAAAATACAAAGATTCATTCGCGAAGCAGCATTGATCGCTACTTTCAAACATCCTAGCATTGTAACAATTTATGACATTCAACAAGATGAAGATAAAATATGTTACTGTATGGACTTTATTGAAGGTGACACCCTAGAAAAAATCATCTCTCTCAAAGGAAAATTTACAGAAAAAGAAGCACTAAGAGCTATCATTCGCATTGCCCAAACACTACAAATCGTACATGCCCATGGAATTATCCATAGAGATATCAAACCTTCTAATATTATAGTCACTCCTAATAATGAAATCAAATTGCTAGATTTTGGAACAGCTAAACTAGAAGGGGAAAAATCTATCACACAAACAGGAGCATTTTTAGGTACTTTAGCCTTTGCCTCACCAGAACAACTGAATAAATCTAGTGAAGTAGATTTACGTACTGATATCTACTCGCTTGGCATTACCTTTTATTATCTACTCACAGGAGAACCACCCTATCGAGGCACATCATTTGAAGTTATCTCTCAACACTACTTCGCTCCTATTCCCCCATTGCCAAATGGAATTACATCCCATACAGAAAAAATTCTGCAAAAAATGATGGCAAAAAACCCATCTGACCGATATTCTAGCATGACAGAATTATTAGAAGCCATTGCCTATGGTGCGAATCAAAAAAAATACTCCACTACTACTGCTGATGAAAAAACATACACTACTACAAAATCACCATCTCTTTGGTCGCATTACATTATAAATAATGAAGAATACTTTCAAAAAAACATAAAAAAAATCACATATAGAGATAAACAGAGTGGACAAACTATCTTAGACATGACAGCCCCTGCATGGTGCAAACTTCCCATTAAATTGCAAAAAAAATATTCACAACTCTATCAATTGATCTATGCAAAATCATATGGTTTAGAAGTAGAATCCACCTTCTACACAAACGATATTAGTATCACTATGAGACTTATTCCACCAGGACGTTTTTTAATGGGCGAAAATATTAATGAGAAATATAAACAAATCAATGAAATACCGCAACATATTGTCGTAATTAGTAAACCATTTTGGATGGCAAAATATCCTATCACTAAAAAACAATGGAAAATCGTAACAAAAGAAACACCATGGCGTGGTCAACTCTATACATTAAGCAACAACGATTCTCCCGCAACATATATTAGTTGGAACGACATTTGCGAAAATTTTCTACCTAGACTAGATAATGAATACGAACTCCCCACAGAAGCTCAATGGGAATATGCTTGTAGAGCTGGTACTACCACACCTTATTTTTGGGGAAATGAACAAAAAAAAATTGACAGTTATGCATGGTATAAACAAAATACAGCACAAAGAGAATATGCACAAAATATCGGCAATAAAAAAACAAATCCTTGGGGAATGGCTGACATAATCGGTAATATTTGGGAAAAATGCAACGATATCTTTGACAAATACACCATTGACCAAGCTAAAGACCCCCAAGGTGGCAAACAAGGAGTATTTCGAATAGAACGAGGTGCATCATGGCAAAGTAATGCATCAGAATGTCGATCTGCTCGTCGTAGCTTTTCTAAACCTACTACAAAAGAATCCACCACTGGATTTCGATTGATACGAAACATACATATGTAAACAATGTAATTGCTACAAACAAATACCATACCTTACAACACAACATATAAGTTAATTATAATTACAACAATTATTATAATTAAATACCACACCTTAAATTACAACATATAAGTTAATTATAATTATAAATTACAACAATTGTTATATTACAACAATTGTTAAAATAGGACAAACAATGAACATATACCAAGAATTACAAGCCAGAGGCTTTATATACCAAGAAACAGACAGCCAAGCCATAGAAGAACAACTTATGACAAAAAATGTTGTTCATTACTGTGGATTTGATCCCACAGGAAACAGCCTACACGTAGGGCATCTGCTACCAGTCATGGCAATGCGATTAATGCAAAAAGCAGGTCATATTCCTACCATCCTTGTAGGAGGTGCCACTGGACGCATCGGTGACCCTTCTGGTCGTAGTACCGCAAGAAATATGCTAGATGAAGAAACCATCAATCAAAACGTGCAAAGCATCCATCAACAACTTGCACACTTTATTGATCCCAACAAATCAATATTTGTCAATAACTACGATTGGTTTAAAAACATAAACATACTAGATTTTCTACGAGACATTGGTAGCAAATTCCCAGTGAATCGAATGTTAGCTCAGAAATCAGTAGAAAGTCGCTTAGAAAATGGACTTTCCTTCCTTGAATTTTCCTATTCATTACTCCAAGGCTATGACTTCTATTATTTATATAAAACACACAATTGTACGTTACAAATCGGTGGACAAGACCAGTGGGGCAATATGGTTGCTGGAACAGAACTCATCCGGAAAATGTACGACGACACACACCAAGCTCATTGTTTAACGATTCCTTTACTTATCAATCCATCTACAGGCCAAAAATTCGGAAAATCTATTGGTGGCACTAGCGTATGGCTTGATAAAACACAAACTCCAGTATTTGACTACTATCAATTCTGGCGCAACACAGAAGATACTATGGTCGAAGACCTACTTAAAAAATTTGCCATTGATCTACCTGTTCAAGAAGCCATAGATTTAGCACATTCTAACAATATAAATAGAGCTAAAGAAATCTTAGCATATGAAGCTACAAAACAAGCACATAGTGAAGAAGAAGCACTGAATGCTTATTTAGCAGCTGGTGCAAAATTTGGATTTTCTGATCCAGAAAACAAAATTTCAACAACATCCAACATTACAAAAGCCAATATATCTAACATCCAAGCTCAACTTCCTACAGTAGAACTACCGTACTCTCATTTCCAAAATAATGACCTATGGATCGCTAAACTCATGCAACTCGCTGGATTTTGCAAATCTACTAGCGAAGCACGTCGACTAATCCAAGGAGGCGGAGTCACCTTAAATGAAAAAAAAATCACAGACATCAACTACACCATCACAGAATCTGATATCCAAAACAATACACTATTACTAAAAACTGGTAAAAAAACTTTCAAAAACATAAAAATAATACACAACTAATTTTTCAAATCATTCATCCTATTACAATTAGTATATTAGGATCACACATTTCATATTTATCTATAGAAAACATAGACACATTATTTAAAATAACAATTCAAAAGACGTTTTGAATAACGTCTTTTTTTTATATATACAAATTTTTTTTATATATACAAAAAAAAGCATAACTTAAGTTATGCTTTTTTATATATAAAATAAAAATGTATCATACACTATGTACAATACTATTTTTCTTCGTTTTCACATTTTTTATGATCATGTTTTTTATGACCATATCTATGACCATGTTTTTTATGGAATTCAACTTTGGCACCACAATTAGGGCATATGATTTCATGTTTGCAATGTTTGTGATGTTTTCCCCCTACTTTTTCTACTGGTGCTACAGCTTCTTCTGCAACTTCTTCTGCTTCTTCAACAGCTTCTTCGCATACTTCTTCAGCTGCTTCTTCAGCTGCTTCTTCAGCTACTTCTTCAGCTGCTTCTTCGCATACTTCTTCAGCTGCTTCTTCAGCTGCTTCTTCGCATACTTCTTCAGCTGCTTCTTCAGCTACTTCTTCGCATACTTCTTCAGCTGCTTCTTCAGCTACTTCTTCGCATACTTCTTCAGCTGCTTCTTCGCATACTTCTTCAGCTGCTTCTTCGCATACTTCTTCAGCTACTTCTTCAGCTGCTTCTTCACATTCAGCTTTGCATTCAGCTTTGCATTCTTCTTTGCATTTATCTTTGCATGCTTCTTTGCATTCAGCTTTGCATTCTTCTTTGCATTTATCTTTGCATGCTTCTTTGCATTCAGCTTTGCATTCTTCTTTGCATTTATCTTTGCATGCTTCTTTGCATTTATCTTTGCATTTTCCTTCATGTCTCATTTTAGGAAATGCAAATTCAAATTCATGACCACAAGCTTGACATTTGATCATGCGAGTTTTTTGCATGCATTCTTTAGGCTGCGCTGGTGTTTCTGTAACAGCTGGCACATCTTGTGCTATGATAGAAACCATGCAACATAAAATCATGAGGCATAAAAATTTTTTCATATTTTCCCCTTTACAATACAATAAAAATGAACATAAATACTAACAAAACATAGAAAAGATAATAAAAATTTATTATCTTTTTTATTATTTCTAAATTAATTATACCATATTTTTTTATCTTAGCAAGTTTTTTTTGCTAAAAATGTAAAAAAAAATTTATATAACTTATTTCAATAAAATAACTTATCTTAAATATACACTATAGATTAAAACTATCTAAAAATTCATATAAATCACTCATTGTTACTAAAATTTTTTAACAGCCCATCAATGTAACTTCGAATTTTTGTCATCTGTTCTTGTTTATGAAAAATTTTCTGTCTCTCTTCTAAAGTAGCATTATCAAAAGTTTTTGTATACCCTTCCTCTTTTTCTGCTAACTTTTGTGCAATATTATTTAACGCAATTTTACATTGAAGAAATAAATCTATGTCATTATAAATATTATTCTCATCAAAATCACCAAACTTTATAAAAGTTTCTAAGTGCGGTGTTAATACATCTACACAAAAAATATACGTAATGCTTACTGTCAACCTTGGTAACTCCATTTGAAAAAATTTTCTTGCTTTTCCAATAGGTTGTTGCCACTCTTTTTGTAACTTTCTAATTGCATTTTCACGCACAATCACTTCTTCCTGCTTTTCCTTATCGTAATCAGAAGCAGGCCAGTTCATCGCAATAATTCTTAAAAGACTGGCCGCCTTAGTATAACTCATACTTTTAACTGCTTCATCTACTTTTTCTATCTGCTTCATAGCATTCGCATATTGTTCACTAAGCTCTCGCTTACGAATAGCTTGACTATACAAAGACTCCATCTTATGCAAAGATTGTTCCATAGACTTAAATTCTTGGGAATCCAATTGTTCTATACACTTACGAGTCATCTGAATGCATAACTTAGCTTTATCTAATTCTCTATTCTCTAAATAATCTTGAGCTTGCTCAAAAAATAGAAAAATTTGATTCTTAATTTCTTGAACCCTTTGTTTCCCCTTGATTTGTCTTGTATAATTCGTGTCTGTAAACATAGAATCCCATTTAATAATTTGGATATTTTCTACCTCATTTTTTTCATTAGAAATCACAACAACTCTACGATGAAACGGGAGAAGAACATTCTCAATATTTTTTGCAATTACAAGAAAAATAGGAGCTTTCTTGTGATTTGACAAAGTAAACTCTCCAGTTGCATCTGTTGTTGTAATAAATTTATCCATTTTCATGCTAAAAGAATCATAAGAGGCAAATATAGAAAAACCCAATTGAGGAGAATCATCTTCATCTACAATACGAAACGTTTGATTCCCTTCAGAAAAATACACTTTCTCCAATCGTAAAAAAGGCTGTGGCATATACAACCCTAAACAAGTTCCCTTGGCATGAAATAGAGAATCATTCTCTGAAAATAAAGGTTGTGCAATCTTAACAAGAGTCCCAGCCCAACGTTGATTCCCAGAATATAAATAAAAATAATCATCTTTCCCTATCATTTGTAACGTTCTAGGAAATGTACGAAAAATAACATTCGTACTATGTTCCTGTACATTCTGAATCCACCCTTCTAAACTTAAAATCGTCAAAAATTGTTGAAAGACAGCATCATAATCCTCTTGAAAAACAAAGGAGACATAAGGACTAAAACGACCTGTTTTCAAATGTAATCTACGCATTTGAACTTGTTTATCTAAATACGAAAAAGAAATAGCAACTGCCATTTCATAATATTCTAAATCCTTAAAAAATTTTCCGCCTAAATCTTTTCGAATATCCTTAGCATATAAAATTTTCTCTGTATTTTCCATATCCTCTACAAAGTCTACTTCTATACTCTTCAAAGACTCTTGGGAAATCAAATGCTTCCATTGTTGCTTCCAGACTTCTGTTTCTACTTTATGATTCGGCGTATCCCAACAAGCAAAAAAAACTTTTACAGCATACGATTTATGTAGCCATTCTGGAACTTTCTGCACAACTTCCTCTATATTTTCCACATTTTCTGTTGTTTCTACTATATTTTTGGGGAAAACATTATCAATCCCTGGTACCTTTGCCATTTTCATCTCAGAATCATTGCAAGCAACACACAACAACACAATACAAATATATATACTCGTACAACTTATTCTCATATATCCTTCTCCCTAAACAAGAAAGAATTTATCATTATGGAACATTCAATATATACATTAAATTTATCATTATGGAACATTCAATATATAAATTTAAGATTGATACCACTATATTTCTATGCTATAATAAAAAAATAATCAGGAATATATACCATGAAAAATATACATTGGAAAACATTTCCCACATAGGAATATATACCATGAAAAATATACATTGGAAAACATTTCCCACATATGAATCCTTACTACAAAAAATTCCATGGGAAAGTATCATATCACATAGTCATTGTATCAAAGAATCTCCTACAAGGCAAGTTTTAGAATTTTCATTCCAAGAATCTGAATTCATTCTAAAAATATTTAAATCCCCCAATTTATGGGATAAAATTCGTCTTTTTTTCTTCTCACGCCCTAAAAAAGAATGGGAAAATATATTATTTTGCTATAAAAACCAACTCCCTGTTCCTGAACCAATAGCATATGCAAAAACAAAAAACAACGCATATATTCTTACAAAAAAAATCCAAGACGTACAAAATATGCGTGACTCGGACTGCACTCAATTCTCTCTTCCACAAAGAAGAAAACTGATTCATAACCTTGCTAAAATGATGGCTGACCTCCATGCAACACACTGTATCCACCAAGACCTCCATTCTGGTAATATCCTCTTTGATTCACAAATGAATATATATCTTGTAGACCTATATAAACTCCGCCATTGCATAAGAAAAAAACCTTTTATATACCTAAAAAACCTAGGAATGATTGGTGCCTCTCTAGCCAACTCTTGGAAATACAGCCAAGACTTTTTACTTTTTTTACAATATTACCAACAACATTGGAAAATCCTACAAAATTACCACATATCTAAACTCTATTCCATTGTAAAAACATCCTTAAAAAATTATAAATGGTTCTTTGCGAATAAAACTGTCCATCGTTGCCTAAAACATGGAAAATACTATCAAAAATTTCAAATACAAGGTGGACATGGCATAGTAAATAGAAAATTAATTCCGTTTGATGTAACAAAAGACAACATCCAAAACTATCTTGATTCAGCTCGTATTCTCAAACAATCTAAATCTCGTAGAATACTTGCCACAAAATTCGGTGTATACAAAGAATTTTACAAAAAAAAGAAAATAAATTGGATATTGGATTGCTTTCGTTACTCTTATGCTAAAAAAGCATGGATCGCAGGTGCAAGTTGCCTAGCACGCTCCATTCCTACTGCAGCTCCTATCTTATTCTGGGAAAAACGTCATTTTCGCATTTTATTTTCATCCTACTTATTAATGGAAGAAATTAAAAATGCACAGACATTAGAAGATTTTTTTTACTCTGAACAAGATAAAGAAAAAATTCATAAAATTTTATACCAAGCTGGAAAATTAATTCGTTTTATGCATGAACAAAACTTATGCCATCGTGATTTAAAAAGCCAAAATTTTATGGTCACAAAACAATATAAATTAATTTTAATCGACCTAGACGGACTCCGTGTTAAAAAATATATATCTACAAAACGTCGCAAAAAAAATCTTGCTCGTCTAATGCGTTCTGTACTACTCGTAAAACATATGGGAGAAAAAGAACAAAAAATCTTACAACAAGGTTATCAAAGCCTTTTTTATAATGCATACATTACATAAGGATTTTAAATATGAGTCAATATAACATTGCCTTATTGCCAGAAAATCAAACACAAAAAAACAATTTACAAGAAATTATTGAAATTTTAGACACAATAAAATTGTCTGCAACATATCAATATCCTATTTGGGAACGCCTACAAACAGAACATAATTCACCAAATTTTTACCAACAACAAGAACTTACACTAGCAAAAAATACAACATGTACCTTAATTTCTCCTGAAACAGAAGATCCCAGTGGAAAAGGAAAATATTTTATTGCCAACCAAGACCAAGCCAATATCCAACTATTTTGTGAAACATTTCAACTTCATACACAGATGTACTCCTGCCGCATCTTTACAGAAGAACATCAAACAACACCACAAGATAGCCACATTCGAATTCTAAGTCCCTTAGGATCTGTAGGATACGGAACCCTTCAAATCCAAGATATCAGCCCTGAACTTCGATAGATTTTAGAAAAAGAACATCCTGATATGGCAAAATTTGCAGACCAAGAAATAGAAGACCTCATCATAAACATACACATATACAATCGAAAAAACTCATTAAAAATTTTAGAATTTGCTAAAAATCTACAAAATCCAAAATTTAAAAGAATTATTCTTCATGAAAGCCAACAAGACAATCCCTACTTTTTAATAGAACCAAATGACCCTGCATGGGAAATCATGAACTTACAACAACTACGACATTGGCTACAAGAAAACATCATCCACCAAGCGATCATCATAGGAACATCTTCCCTAGTAGACTGGTTTACAGGTATTGGACTACAAATTGCAAACCACTCCTACATTGGAGATGCATATGCATTATTTACACCTACAGCCATGTATTGGCCTCAATGTCCTTTAGAAATCAGCAATTACCTTAGCTTACTCTTTACAGCTCGAACTATGCTAGAATACTTACAAGAAAAAGACAAAAGTAGCCTACTCAACAGTGCGATTATGAAGGCCATCCAACAACCACTCCACACACAAACAAAACAAGAAATACATCAATCTATCCTAGAAACATTAACAAATAACATACAAACACCATAATCATAAACTTTAGGAAAAAAAAATGGCAAATCTTGCAGAATATCAAAAAATCTTCCTAGATTTCCTACAGTCTATACAAAATAACGATGCTTATATGGAATTACTACAAGAATTCTTACTACAATGCAAATCTAAAGGTATACCATATCTTCAAAAAATGCACAATTCCGTACAATACCAAGAAACGCTATTGCAAATCCTACAAACCATGAACAGAACGCAAGAACTTGCCATCCTACTTCCTTATATTTTAGATAAAGCCATTGAAATTACGAATGCAGAACGTGGCTACTTTATTATTGGAAAACAAACTATAGCCAGAAATTATTCTGGTGAATCCTTAACACAAGAAATTGGTCTTAGTCGCACTATCATACAACAAGTACAGGAAACAAAACAACCAGTTCTAACAAACAACGCTCGTTTAGATCCTAAATTTCAAGCAAGTGCATCTATCCAAGACTTTCGACTCCTCTCTATCTTAAGCGTACCTCTTTTATCACATAACAAAATCCTAGGCGTTCTATACATTGACAATCGTTTCATACGTGGCAACTTTACAGAATACCATAAAGAAATACTCACAACATTTGCAGAACAAGCAAGCATTGCCATTGAAAATGCTCAATTGCATGAAAAATTACAACAACAAGCACAACAACTATCTCAATACAACTTATCCTTACAAAACACCATACAACAAAAAACTCAAGAACTTAACAATATACACCTACAACTATACACATTATCAGAAAATTACAAATACCATAACATCTATAGTAAAAGCCCAAAAATGAAACAAATCTTTCGAATGCTAGACAAACTAAAAAAATCAGACATCTCTGTCCTTATTCAAGGCGAAAGTGGAACTGGGAAAGACCTTATAGCCCAAGCCATCCATGCTACTAGCCAACGAAAAAACAATCCATTCATCTCTGAAAACTGTGCTGCCATTGCTCAAAATCTCTTTGAAAGCGAACTTTTCGGATATAAAAAAGGAGCATTTACAGGTGCTACATGCGACCACCAAGGACTTTTTCAACAAGCACACAAAGGCACACTATTTTTAGACGAAATTGGAGAATTAAACCTAGACATGCAAAAAAAACTACTCCGTGTCCTAGAAGAAAAAAAAATCCGTCGAGTAGGTGACAACCAAAACATCAACATCGACATACGCATCATCACAGCTACTAACAAAAACCTCCGTGAAATGGTTCAACAAGGAGACTTTCGAGAAGATCTATACTATCGCCTCAATACAGTAGAAATCGAACTTCCACCCCTACGTGAACGTCCAGAAGACATTCCTCTACTTATAGAACATTTTCTACAACAAAACAACAGTCAAAAAACAATATCTGCAGACCTACTAGCAATACTACAAAAATATCCATGGCCTGGCAACATCCGTCAACTCAAAAACGAAATACAACGCCTAATCACTCTCTCAGACAACAACATACTAGAAAAAATACACCTATCTAAAGACATCCTACACCATCCCATTTCCACTAAAGAAATTCACAACCTACCTCAATACTTACAACAAATCGAACAAAACGAAATCAAAAAAGCCCTCCAAGCAACAAACAACAACAAATCACAAGCCGCAAAACTCCTAGGAATTAGTCGCTTTACCTTAATTCGTAAACTAGAAAAATTCGATACATCTAGTATTTCAAATCCCAAGTAGCCAACCTCCTATAAATCAGTAATCAGTCGCTTTACCTCCCCAGAGCAACTGACACTCCCCAGAGCAACTTTCCTCCTCAGAGCAAAATAACTCCCCAGAGCAAAATAACTCCCCAGAGCAACTCACCTCCCCAGAGCAATTCCCCAGAGCAATTCCCCAGAGCAATTCCCCAGAGTAAATTAACTCCCCAGAGCAAATTAACTCCCCAGAGCAAAATAAGACAACGTATTTCCACTCGTTTATGCATTTTATCATAATCTAACGCATTTTATCATAATCTAACGCATTTCATTCTGCGTTTCTTTCTAACGCGTTTCGCCCCCAGAGTAAATCCCCAGAGCAAAATAACTCCCCAGAGCAACTTCCCCTCCCCAGAGCAACTTCCCCTCCCCAGAGCAAAATAACTCCCCAGAGCAACTTCCCCTC
>Ga0209407_1002926_pt1 | contig 15403 bp, 4 predicted proteins | sample AD_JPNHG3_MetaG_FD_184410 | JGI IMG/M metagenome (GOLD analysis project Ga0209407, IMG submission 184410) | Active sludge microbial communities of municipal wastewater-treating anaerobic digesters from Japan - AD_JPNHG3_MetaG (SPAdes) (version 2) | ecosystem: Engineered > Bioreactor > Anaerobic >... | reverse complement strand
AAATCTATTGATCAAAGATCCGATACTCTAAAAGCTATCACTTATGATGGGCCTCCTTTTGCTAGTGGAGAGCCACACTTTTGACATGGTTTAGTAGGAGTAATGAAAGACCTTGTATGAAGATACAAAACCATGAAGTGATACAAGGTAATCAGAGATCGAGGACGAGATTGTCATGGTTTACCAGTAGAAAAAGCTGTAGAAAAAAAACTATGACTAGATGGGAAAAAAGATATTGAAGAAAAATTGGGAATCGAGAAATTTACCCAAGAATGTAGAGCTTATGTTAGTAATGTTAGCGATGAGTGGAGTAAGTTTGTAGACCAGACATGAAGACGAGCAGACATGGAAAATGCTTATATGACCATGAATCTAGATTTTATGGAGTCTGTAATAAATGTTTTTGATAATCTATATTCAAAAAATCTAGTATACCAATGATTCAATATCCAATGGTACTGCCCTTCTTGTGCTACTGCTTTATCCAATTCCGAAGTAAATGAAGGTTATGAAGACAAGCAAGATCCAGCTATCACTATAAAATTTCCTTTGTACAACAAAGATCAAGAACAATTGGATAAATACGAACATTCATCAGATGGAGCTACAAATGTAGTTTGTTGTGTTATCAAAAGAGATGATAAATTTTTGATATGATATCACAAAAAATGACAAAAATATGTATTCCCTGGTGGGAAAATAGAAAAATGAGATAGTATCGAAGAAACCGTAATCAGAGAGGTTAAAGAAGAAACTTGAGTAGAGGTGAAATCTCAGAAAACGATCTGAGAATTCAAAGAAATATTAAAATGAAATATCTGGAATTTGATTTATGTAGAAACTGAAATTGAATGAGAGCCACAAAACATGGAACCTGACAAAACTACTCATTTCCAACGAGCAGAAATCATAGATTCTGAAAACGAGTTGGGGATGGCCATAAAAATAGAAAACACAATAATAGATGATGTAGAAGAAATAATAAATCAGTTTTATGATTTGTATACCTACAAAAACAATTTTGCTGGACAAATAACACCAGACAAAGACATAAATATTTTGGCTTGGACGACTACCCCTTGGACCTTGCCTTCAAACAGCTTTTTGGCTGTCTGACCAAGCATTAAATATGTGTTGGTATTTGATAAATCTAGCCACGAATATTATGTAATAGCAGAAAAATTGTTGAATAAATATTACAAAAATAAAGAAGAATATCTTTTGATAAACAAATTTTCATGAGAAGATATGAAATGAATTTTTTACAAACCATTATTTGAATATATCAACCAAAGCGATATTTCTGATGAATATAAAAAACAATATTTCCAAATAATTTGATGAGATTATGTTAGTACTGAAGATGGAACTGGAATTGTTCATATTGCTCCGTCATTTGGACAAGAGGATTTTGAGGTAGTGGCAAATATTTTTCCTAGAGAAAATGCAAAAGATTGGTTGTTCTTACCGGTTGATGACTATGGAGAATTTACAGATGAAGTTGGTGATTACAAATGAATAGTAGTTTATGACACAAATAAAGATATCGTAAAAAGATTAAAAGATGAGTGAAAACTTATATTTCAACAGTCTTATGCTCACTCATATCCGCATTGTTGGAGATGTCATGCTCCACTGATTTCAAAAGCTATGGATTCTTGGTTTATCAAAGAGCCAAAATTGAAAAAAGAAACAATAAAAAATGCTGAAAATATTTGATTTGTGCCAGAATCTGTGAAAAAGAGATTTATTGATACGCTAGAATCTGCGCCTGATTGGAACTTGAGCAGAAAAAGATATTGGGGGTCTCCGATCCCTGTATGGCAAAATGTTGAAAATCCTGAAGATCATTTTTCTATATGAACGCTTGATGAGCTCTATCATTTTACCAAAACAGGATCTAAAAATCTGACCAAAAATATTTTTGTTAGACATGGAAGAACTGATTTTAATGATCAAACTAGATACGACTGACGCTGAGATTCTGTATTAACTGAAGAATGACAAAAACAAGCACAAGAAATTGCAAATCAGCTTCAATATCTAAAAGAGGAAAAGTCTGATATTGTTTTTATAATTTCTCCGCTTCAAAGAGCTTGGCAAAGCATCAGACCTACTTTCTTAGATTTTTTCTGAAAAGAAAAAACTGAGGAAATGGAAAAAAAATATTTTGAATTACATAAAAAATATATAGTTCTTTTTGAAGATGGCTCTCTGCAAGAGTATTTACAAGGAAGCGATGAACAGAATATTTTCCAATTGGATGAACAAGTGTTTATTGATTGGAGATTTACAGAACACTATGGAAAAGCAGCCCAAGGGGAATATGAGCCTTGCGACTACAATAACCGATCTGATTATGATAAACCAATTTCAAAAGATGGAGAAAGTGTAAATGAAGGTTGCAAAAGAGTTAAAAATTCTGTTCAATACCGAAATAATAAGTTTGTAAACCAGGTTTTGATATATGTATCTCACAACGATACAATCGCAATGGCAAGAAAAGCTTTCCGTAACTTTGACTATGCGAGTAAAAGAAAAGCTTTTTTAACAAAAAACTGAGGAATTCAAGTTCACTATCGAGATAATGATACAAAAACTGAGGTTGATCTACACAAACCTTATGTAGATAATTATCGAGGAATGAGAGATGGGAAAACCTACAAAAGAATTCCGGAAGTGATGGATTGTTGGTTTGAGTCTGGATCTATGCCGTTTGGACAGGTGTGATACATTAGAAAAAAAGATGGAACTACTAGATCACATAGACCTTTGATATATCCTGCAGATTGGATTATGGAATGACTAGATCAAACAAGATGACGATTTAGAGTAATGCATGTCTTAGGAAATGCTATGATGTGAAAAAATTCTTTTGATAATGTGGTAATAAACTGACTTATCTTGGCTGAGGATGGTCTAAAAATGTCCAAAAGTCTAAAAAACTATCCAGATCCTGAATACTTGTTTTTTAGATATGGAACTGATGCTTATAGACTTTATATGCTATCCTCCCCTTCAGTAAGAGCTGAACCAATGAAGTTTTCAGAAAAATGAGTAGATCAGATATTCAAAGACTTTACAACAGCATTGAGCAATGCTTATAAATTTTTTGAAACTTATGCAAAAGTAGATAAATTTAAGGCTAATAGTACTAATTTGTATTTTATGAGGCATGGTAGTGCTAGTGGATTTGAATTCAATGATCCTTTGACAGATGAATGAATAGAAAAACTTACTACAGAAGATTTTGCTACAAAAATACTTAGATTGGAATTAGATAAAATCTACTCCTCTACTTGAAAAAGAGCAACACAAACTGCTGAAATCATACAAAAAATTTACAAAGACAGATTGGACAAAGATATTGAAATCATAAAAGAAGAAAATTTACGACAGGACAATAAAGATAAGATTGAAACAACATACCAAGAAATTTTGAAAAAAGAAGATTGAAACAATGTTTTGATTGTATCTCACGAAGTAAATTTTGAACCTTTGCGACAAAGTCTTTATGGAGAAAAAGTATCTTTAAGTAAGTACGAAATTGTTAAATTACCAAACTGCCAAATCACTAACGACTTGGATAAATGGATTTTGGCTAGTTTACACGAGCTAGGTTTGGAAGTAGAAGAAGAAATGAATAAATACTATTTAGATTCTGCAACAAAATTGGTACTTGGATTTGTAGATAAGCTAACAAACTGGTATATCAGAAGATCTAGAAGAAGATTTTGGGCATCTGGAATGGGACAAGACAAAATATCTGGTTACAATACCTTTTTTGAAGTTTTAAGTACTTTTGTAAAAATAGCCGCTCCATTTGCACCATTCATAAGTGAGAGGATTTATTTACAACTACAAGAATTTACTAATAAATGAAGAGTAGAAGGAGAATCTGTGCATCTAAAGCACTTCCCAGTATCTTCTCAAATATATATTGATAAAAAATTATTATCAGAAATAGAATTAGTTAGAAAAATCATATCATTGTGATTGTTTGTTAGATCCAAAAACAACATAAAGATCAAACAACCGTTATCAAAGATGGAAATTAAGATTGATTAAAGAAAACATAATACTACTTTAATACCACCCGGGTGTAGTTGGCTAGCTCTGCGGAACAACACCCGGGTGGTATGTCTTTAAAAACTTTCATATTTTTATTTGAATTGTTGTGGTTTTTTATTATATTTTTTTTGAATGAAAATTTTTATTTCTTAAAATAAAAAAAATGAATATTTCTGTTTTGTTATTTATTATTTTAGCTTATTTTCTAGCAGGTATCAAAGTTGTAAAACAATACGACAGACGTATAGTTTTCACACTTGGAAAGTACACTAGTACACTTAAACCTTGACTTAGATTTGTGTTCCCAATCATCCAAACTTCACAAAAAGTAGATATTAGAGAAAAAGCTGTAGATGTTCCTAGCCAAGAAGCGATGACTAGAGACAATATCTCATGTACTATCAATGCTGTAATTTACTATAGAATAAAAGAAGACCAAGTAGAAAGATCTGTTTTGAATGTAAAAGCTTTGGATTATGCGATGACTCAGTTTGCACTTACTACAATGAGAAATATCGTTGGACAATTTGAACTAGATGAGTTGCTTGCAAAAAGAGAAGAAGCTGCTCACAAAATCAAAAAAATAGTTGATGAAAAGTCTGATGCTTGGGGAGTAGATGTTTTGTCAGTAGAATTGAAAGATATCAATCTTCCAGACGATCTTAAAAGAACAATAGGAAAACAAGCTGAAGCAGAAAGAGAAAAAAGAGCTAAAATTATTACTTCTGAATGAGAGTTAGCAAGTGCTGAAAATCTAAATAAAGCAGCGAAAATGCTTGCTGAAGCTCCTGGAGCTTTGCACTTGAGAACTTTACAATCTATAAATGACATTAGTTCTGACCAATCAAATACAACTATTTGGATGGTACCAGTAGAAATATTGGATGCTATCAAAGGGATATGAGAACTAACAAAGAAAAAAGGAAAATAAGAAATTTAATATAAAAATAAAACAGTAGAATAAGATTGCCTTATCTACTGTTTTTTGATTATCTAATAATGTTAAAATCTTCGTCACTTAAACCAAATTTTTTAACAATCATATACTAATATCTTAACTTCAATGAAATGGTATAACAGTTGTTTGTTTTGTAGCTGATAATTATTTTTTCAAGTAATTTCGAAGGAATAGGACTGATTTTAGGTATATTTGATTAAAGTTTTACAAACTATCTTTTCATTAAATCATCAATTTCTTTCTTAAATTCTTCAAAAGTAATATCTTCTTTTCTCAAATTGTATGCTTTTTCAATAATAGAGTTTGGCCATCATTCAATAATACTTAAACTTTCTATTGGATTTTTTAACCTTAAAATTCAAGCATTACTTATATAAAATTTTCAATCAATCATTGTGTTTAATACAAACTTTTTTTGATTCTTAACAAAGTTTTCTAATGAAACTCATTCATCAACTAGTCACATACATGCATAAAGAATATAATAAGGTCATCTTCACAAGCATCAAAGATCCGCATCTTGCAAAATCTTTACAAATTCTTCATTATTCAAATTACGATTACTTAATTTTGTTTGCATAATTAATTCATTGAAATCTTGCCTTTTTATATTTAATTTTTCAAAAATTTTATCTGGAATGTAATTATCTGATAGATTACAAGCTAATTTTTCTAAATCAATTTTTTTATTTTCTATATATCAAGAATCATGAAACAATGCCGCTAATACTAATAAATTTAAGGTTTGTCTATCCATCTTTTCTACCTCACATAGCTTTATAACGGTTTCTGCAACTCATATCGCATGTCAAAAGTTATGATATCAACTATTGGTAGATAAGTTTTTAGCTATCAGCAGAATATCATCAGTAATATCTGAATTTTCTTTTATATATTTTATTTTTTGTAGATTTTCTTTATTTCTATACAGATTTAATGATAAATTTTCTGATAATTCTTGTAAATTTTCTTTTTTATTTTCTCATAATAATTCAATAAATTTATCAAATTCATTTATCCAACTTTTATCTGATGTGTCAATACCATCATCACTACGTTTAAAAAATCGTGCAAGAATTTGACTTTTAAGAGCTCTTTTTAATACTCACTCAGAATTTATATAATGATCAATTTCATTTAATAAAATCTCATCACAAACAAAATGCTCTCATACTTTATTTAGAGTATTTTCTAACATTATATTAATATCTTCTTGTGAAAATATTGATATATTTCTATTTCCCATCTGTTCCATTTTCTATTTATTTAGTAAGTAAAGGTTTGTCTATTTCAAACTTTTTTTCTATAAAGTTTGTTTGTAATTGATACATTTCATAATAATAAGCAAAATTTTGAGGATCTTTAATATTGACGTGAGATTTCAACTCTTCCATTGCTATTAATGCTTGTTCAATCGTTATCTCTCACTTAAATCAAGCTTTTTTTATTTCATAAGTTTTGGCTACAAAATCATTAAATGAAATAGTAGTTTCTGCTCATCGAGAATCAGATTCTTTTAAAACTACCACTTTATATTGTCAGTCTACTTTTATTAAGATGTTTTTCAACTCTAGTAGACTATCTAATCAATCTTTTAAGTATTGAGACATGTTTATTTTGACTATCTCTCAATCTTTTCAATTTACAGTAAATTCTTTTCAGATTTGCTTTACGTAATCTTGTTGTGTTTTATCAATAAAACTAATAATATCATTAGATGTTTTCAACCCTACTGATCACAAATATTGTAAGAAATTGTCTATTCTAACAGCATCTTTCATTTTTTTTCCTTCTTGCAATCATTCCAAACTATTATTTCTAAATTCATGTGCTAAATTGATCATATAAGATTTAGCTGCGAGTTCCTCATTTACAGCCTTGATTTCTGCACCATTAATGATAAAAGTGTTCACTTTTCATTCTGTTCTAGCTGTTCATAATTGTATTAATCAATATCAAGGTGGTTCTGGAAAAAGCTCACAATTAATGAGAATATTATCTTTTGATATGATATTAAATTCAACTCTAATATCTCACCTGGCAATAAGTCCTTGAATTTCTGTATCACTTGTTTTTGAAATATCAATTTCTTTATGATCTATATGTGTAAATTTTAAATCCATAATTTTTCCATCATCTCTAAATTGTTCTAATTTTGTTTTTCAATTTTTTCACTTTGTGAGTGCAACATTTACAAATGTCTGAGAATCCGTTGCTATATCTATATCTCATCATAACTTCATATAATTTGGATTATGCAGAAAAAGTGATCAAGAACTTAAAACTGCCCATTGTGATTGTCATTCCATTATTTGTGCTGTAATATCTAATCCATTAAAGAAACATTCCTTTGCTTGCTCATGTGTAATATTTTCTAGTTGTTTATGTTTTATAATTCATTTAGAATCAAAATATGTTTCTTTGGAAACATATTCATATTTTCAATCTTTTAGTGGCACTTCGAACATATTTGCCTCAATTTCGACCTTATTATTAATCTGTTTGGTTCTTCAAATAAGCGAAGTTATTGGATCTTTCATCACTTCTACATCCTTATTATCAAACACTCCATCCTTATTTACATCCAAAATCTTCATTTCAGCTTTTCCACAAATTCAATTTTCTAGAAGTACTCTTATTTGATCACTAGTAAATCACGCTTTACTCAAAATTTCTACTCTTGATCTTAATTGAGAAAAATTGAGATTAAGAACAACTCCATCTTGATTGAGAGCTTCTAATATTGCTTTTTCCTGTGTTTCATTCATTTTTCCAACAAGTTCTTTAGCTTTTGATATTCTCGCTTGAGGATCAAGTTTTGCGTTTGCTGTTACAACCTCAGGACTAATTTTGGGATTAGTGGAAGGCATATTATCTATATTATTTTTAGCAACAGATACCTTATTATTAGTATTAAATTCATTTCTAGCTCTATCTACTGACTGCTTAATACTATCAAAAATTTGAGCTTTTTCTGCTACTGTAATTTTTTGTAATCATTTTTGATCAAGAATAGCTTGTTCTGTATTAACTAAATATTGCAAATATGGTTCTAACTGTCCTTGACTATACAAACGAGAAAGTTCTATTACATTTTCCTCTGCAACAAGATAATTATTAAGCGCTTCGTTTTGAACTGTTTTTCCTTCAGAGTTTAAAACAGGATTTCATTTAGAATCTAGAATTACGTGAGACCTGTATGCCTTTATTCCATCTTTTGTGTTAGTATGATATACAAAAGATTTTCAATCTCACAACATCATACCTACCTCTACAATGGTATTTTCATACCATCCCCAACTTTCTATATTATGATTCATAATATCATTGGCTGAAGTTTGTCTATTTTTTTGCAATGTGTTTTCATATAGAAAATGATGCATTTCATGACCTACCACCGCTAATGTTAGTTGATCTCATGATAGTTTTCCATATCATCATTCTCACCGCATAGAACCATCATTTCGATTTTCACGCGTAGGATTGATTTCAATAGTATTTGTATTTTTATCGTATCATCCCCTACTTTTTAATTCAGGGTTTATAATGATTTCTGTTCATGTTCTTTCCATAACTTCTAAAATACTTTTATATATAGGATTTGCTGAAAGTTTTTCTATCAATATTTCTTGATATTTATTAGGATTAGAATAAGCCAATTCATTTGTTAATTGCCAATTATCCATTATTTCTTTTTCAGTAAAAGCAACCTTTTTTCCTCATACTATTTCTATAGCCTTTAATACTTGATTTCTATCCTTTGCTTTTTCTATTTCAGGAAGTTTATCATACGGTTTACCTAACTCTCAATCTTTTGCTCGTTTATTTCTGTTCAACCATTCATCATGAACCTTACTTGCCATCTGTTCCAGCATTTCTGGTGTGATTTTCTCTCATTTTATTACTGACTCATATACCAAATCTATCGCCACCTCTGCTGCTTTTTGATTTTCTTTTTTCCAATCACTAGGTAAATCTTCAAATTTTGTGTTTGCTATATCAACTTGGTTGGTTCAATGTTTTTTTATCCATTCTGCGTCTTCTTTTACATCTTTTATTCTAGGTTCATATGTTCAATCTGGTTTTAATCTTGATTTTCTCCACATCTCATGTAGTTCAGATCATAGAGAACTAACGAAATCGTGTTTACCTTCATATGGTGTTAATTTATTTTCTGTATCTAAGATATTTGATCTTTTTTGTAGCTGATTGGTATTGGTGTGTGATTTGTTTCATACATTCCGTTTAACAAATTCCAACATAGGTACTCATTCCATGTTGTAAAATGTCACCACTCCATTCTTTCCTTTTATAGCAAATGACCAAGTGTTAATACTTCTTTGAAAAACAGTTGCATCTGTGGGGCCTGCTAATTCGTTAATATATACTGCTGATTTAGTTCCCTCCATAGACTTTAAAACTTTATTTATATCAGTATCACTAATTTCCACTGCTCATTTCTCAAATGTTTTTTGATCTATTTTTTCTTTTATTTTGTTCAATTTAATCGCTACATGTGCAGCTCTTAAACCTACTATTAAAGTAAGTGTATTCAAAAGTGACTCTCAAGTAGTTTCTTGAAATTTTCAATCAAATATTAAACTCAAAGTTTGTTCGGTCATTAGCATACCCGCAAATTCTCACGGTAAAGTTATAGCCTCCGCCTTAAAAGCATTACCAATTTTTTTAAACCTTGATAATTTCGGTTTAATGGGCATACCGCTCGCATCAAAGATGGTATAAGGCGATTTACTCATATTAGCTGCACTCCTTGCATTAAACTTCATATTTAATTGTCCTATTAGTGGACTAAACAAATGCATTACAGAAATAAATCAAATACTATGAAGATAATCTTCTCCAAAAACTGTATAAATAGGTTCTCAATTTTCATCACGCATTAGTTCTCAGTCAGGCCCTATTTTAGGTTTGGGAGATGGATCTAGATTGTCAATTATCGTCTTTAAATTGTCTCATTGATAAATTCCGCTTCATACAACGTGTCCCATATGGAATATACTTCAATTAACAACAAGCTCTGCTGCACCAACAAGTGCTTTAGTGGTTGCTGTAAGTTTGGACATTTTCCAAATATCAATAAAGCTCTTACCAGTTTTAGCCAAGGCAGTATACATAGTTAGATTTCTAGCAACACCTGAGATATTAGATAATAATCTAACAAAAAGCGACCCTCCTATTGAACCTAGTCATCCACTTATTGCAATCAAAGTTCCTTGAACTATAAGAGTTTCTGCTATATTTGATAATTGATTGATTCTCTTATCAGACAAATCCCAAAACCCTCACAATCCAAGACTGTCGCTTATAATAGACATCTGTTTTTCAAATTCTGTTGAGTTGCTATTATTTTTTGATTTGTTTTGTAAAGTTTTAATCTCATTTGTGTAGTCTCAAGATTCTAAAACCGCATGAGCAAGTGATCACTGCAATGCATATAAAACCATTAATTGTTTTTGTGTTTTTATACTAAGTTCAAGTATCTCCTCATCTACCAAATCATCCTTAGTTAAAACTTTTTTTCCTCCCCCATCTATTTCTATCTCAGCTTTTCCTTTATTTATAATTTCTAATATAATTTTAGCGTTCATAACCTCGGTATCATATTGTTCTTGACTCTCCGATGTGGCGTACTTAGAGTCATACAATTCCCACTTCTGCAAAACCCTTTCTTGCTCTTGTTTTATATTCTCAATAGCATTATTTTTTATTTTTTCCTTTTGTTTATCCATATCTTTAATCTCTTCAAATATTCTGCAATAAGATTTAGATAACTCTTCTACTAATGAATCACTCATGCTTATGTTTAAGATATTTCTTATAGTGTTTGCATGATTAAGTTTTTTTTGGGCTACATATTGAACTACTTTAACGTTTCCTGGGTTTTTTTTCCCCACCTCATGTGGATCTAGTTCATTATAAGCAATAAGAGCTTTAGCTAACTCACTACTTCAATTTAAAAAATCATCATCACTTAACTGCTCATCTAAAATCTCATCTATTTTTTCGGCTCATTTAGCAAGATTTGGATAGTTTTTTTTATCTTGATCTGACATATTAAATAAAACATCTCACTTATTTTCTTCTACATACGATGGTGCAAAAGTGTGTTTTGTAAAAATCAACTCGTTATTAAGGTCCCACTTATTAAATATCCATGCTATTTCTGCTTTGATCTTATCATCAAAATACTCATGCTCTCGCCACTTACCAAACTTTTTATCCTCTCATTTTAAAATTTCTACTATCCTTTTTATATCTGGCAACATTACATCACGACTGTAATTAAAACCTTTGAATACCTCCCTAAACGCTGATCACATTCATTGTGAAAAAAGTATCCTATAAATACAATTATCTATATCATCCTTTGGGTTTGTAGTATTATTAGAATCCAAAGATTCAAATGTATAATAAATTAAGCTGTTTAAAAAAACATCTATATTTTCTATAACATAAAAATGCGCCCAATCGACACTTTGTAGTATGTTATTATAATTTTTTTTCTCTTCATAATAATCTGTTAAGTTTTCCAAATAATCCTCTCCACTCATGTTTAATATTTGTTCAAACCTACCATCCTTGATTTGATCCTTAATACCATTAAAGTATTCGCTATAATTTTCTGCAGTACTAGGTGTAGTTTGCATTAAAAAATTTGTTAATTCATTAACAATATCCAATATTGTTTGCACTCTAACTTGCATGTTTTCAAAATTTTTGATTTGTTCTTTTTTTTCTAACATCAATAATTTATTATCATAGACTTCTTTAATTCATGAATTTTTATCTTTTAACTCATTATAAAATTCGCTCTCCACTATAGCTTTAAATAGATCTGTTTTAAATTCAGGGTAATTGCTGTTTATGTATTTCAAATTCCAATCATATGAAATGAAAGTAAGCATTTTTTCAACATCTGCTTTTGTTGTTCATTCAACAAATCACAAAATCTCTCAGTCCTCTGTTGTTGCTATTTTTGATTTATATTCATTTAACACAAATCATTTATCTTTTGTAACAGATTCTTGAACATTACTTTTAATCTTAACAATTTTATCTTTGCTTTCTTTTATAAGCTCTTTTTTAATATTTTCATCCGTTTCTAACTCTATGGATACTAGTAGAGAAAAATAATCTTTTAAACCATCTCGTTGATTTTTAGAATAAAATTTACCATGTGTTCTAATCTCTTTAATATTTTCACCAAATGTTGATAAAACCTTATTTTGTATGTCAATATCTGGTATACTTTTTAATTGTTCTTCAAAAAAATCTGACATAACAAATTCTCCATCCTCAATATATCAAAATAATCCTTTTAACTCTTGTCTAAATATCCATACATTTGTTTTCCAAGCCATTTCATTAAAATCTTTTGGGTTATATTTTTCATATAAGTTATAATTTATGGTTGGCAACAATATATATTTATCTCATATCTGAACATTAACTCTAGCTCTACTTCAATCAATTTCTATTTCTTCTCATTGCATTTTCGCTAAAAGTTGGATAAGATATATCTCAAAAGCAGTAAAATCATACTGTCCTCATATTAATCACGATTGTTTTTTATCTAAGACATACTTTTTCACAATATCTTCAACGTTTGTTGTTACTTTTGCCTCTAATTCTTTAGATTTAGTTATTTTCCACTCTTCATAAAGAGAATTGACAAAAAACAAATCAATATTTCACTTGTTTATCTTTTCAGTGTTAACAGTTTCTAAATCTCAACTTATAATTGAACTTATAATATAAAACTTCTCATAAAATTCTTGTTTTTTTTGAACGGATAAGTTTTGAAGTTCGTTAAAGCTAAAATTATACATAAAATCTAGTTTTTTCTTTTCCATACTTGATGTTATTTTTTCTCTATTTTCTTCATCAGTATTTCATAGTAAAGTATTCCATAATTCAATTATTCTTAAATCATTGATAGAAAAATCTTCTTGAATTAGAATTTCTTTTATAGCACTATTTAGTGTAGTTTTAAGAGATTCTACTAATTCTCAAGCAGCATTTTCTTCTAAGTTTTTTTTAATTTGTAAAAGATTTTCTTCATTATCAAAAAATCACTCATCTAAAGCCTTTTCCAATTCTTGGAGCTCTATTTTGTTGTCTTTTGTTGTATCAATAGCATCTAAAATTATCATTTATTAAAGATTGTCTAATAAAAATTGGTCCAAATCTTTTTCAGAGATTTCCTCTTGTTCTTCTAATGATCTAATTTTTTGTACCATTTCTAATCACTTTTCTAAAGTTGTTTTTTGCTCAATATTTTTTACAGATTTAATAGAATTAACAATTATATGAATTACGCCGTCTATTGCTTTATTATCAATATAACTACTTTCTACTAATGCCAAAACTCCCTCAGCAAAGGACCAATGTCCTTGAAGTTTTCTTAACACTTTTATCAGAAACTCTTTTTTTCTTTCCATATTAGAAATAAAATAATAAAAATATCTAACAAGATGATTATATTCCTAAGCAAAAAATTTACCAAATTTCGATAAGTTTTGTTTTAACTTAACTTGACTTATTGAATTTTATATAGGTAACAATTTCTCTACAAAAACACAATCATATCCCATTTTTTCAAAAAGCATAGCACTCAAACAAAAATAGTGCTACTTTTTCTTGCATTTTGATTTTTTTTTACTATAATAGCACTGAAGTCGTTTGAGTGATATCTTCAAAAGCAGACAATAACTAAGTTTACTTTTATATCACAAATATAAGCGAAAAAATTTTTAATTATTAATTTTATAAAAAATGGGAAAAGTAATTTGAATCGATCTAGGAACAACCAACTCTTGTGTTGCCTATATGCTTGGAGATAAATCTGAAGTGATAGCAAATAGCGAATGAGCTAGAACTACATCTTCTATAGTTTATATCAAAGGAGATGAAATGTTGGTTGGAGATTTAGCAAAAAGAAAGGCCATATTAGAGCCAAAAAATGTTATTTTTGAAACCAAAAGATTTATTGGTAGAAAATTTAAGGAAGTAAAAGATGAAGTAAAAGACATGCCTTATGACATGAAAGAATGATCTGATGGTGGAATAATTATCACCGTTGATAAAAAAGATTACAAACCAGAACAACTAGCTGGTTTTATATTGAAAAAAATCAAAGAAGATGCAGAAAAGTTCTTATGAGAGCCTGTAACTCAAGCTGTTATTACAGTTCCTGCATATTTTAATGATTCTCAAAGAAATGCTACCAAAGCTGCTGGAGAAATCGCTGGATTAAAAGTTGAAAGAATTATAAATGAGCCAACTGCAGCATCATTAGCTTATGGAGAGTGAAAAAACAAAGACGAAAAAATTGTGGTTTTTGATCTTTGAGGATGAACATTTGATGTAACCATTTTGGAAATTGGATCAGAAGGTACTTTCCAAGTTTTATCTACATCCGGAGATACTCAGCTTGGAGGAAAAGATTTTGATCAAAAAATAATCAACTATCTAATAGATGCTTTCAAAACCAAAGAAGGAATTGATTTAAGATGAGATGCTATGGCTATGCAAAGATTAAAAGATGAAGCAGAAAAAGCTAAAATGCAACTTTCTCAAGTAGAAAGAGTAGATATTATGATTCCATTTATCTGTACTGATGATAAATGACAACCTAAAAACTTAGCAGAATCTCTTACTAGAGCCCAATTTGAAAACCTATCAAAAGATCTATTGGATAGATGTAAGCAACCTGTAATTCAAGCACTAAAAGATAGTAAACTAGACAAATCTGATATCAACGAAATTATTTTAGTTGGAGGATCTACCAGAATGCCTTCAATTAAAAAAATCGTAAAAGATATCTTTGATAAAGAAGCAAAATCTACTATCAATCCAGACGAATCTGTAGCTCAAGGAGCTGCTATTCAATGAGGAATTATCCAAGGAGATGTGACTGATATTCTTCTTTTGGATGTGACTCCTCTATCACTTGCTGTAGAAGTTGAATGATGATTGGCGCATGTTTTGATAGAAAGAAATACTACCATACCTGCAAAAAAATCAAACATTTATACCACTGCTACAGACAACCAATCAGCGGTTACTGTGCATGTTACACAATGAGAAAGACAGTTTGCAAAAGATAATAAATCTCTATGACAATTTAATTTAGAAGGGATTCCGCCGATGAGAAGAGGTCAACCTCAAATAGAAGTTACATTTGATATTGATGCAAATGGAATCTTAAAAGTAAGTGCTGAAGAGAAATCTACTGGTAAAAAACAAGATGTAACAATTCAAGGAGCTACTAATCTATCTGATGAAGAAATCACAAAAGCAAAAGAAGATGCTGAAAAATTTGCTGAAGACGACAGAAAAAGGAGAGAAGTT
>Ga0209407_1002925_pt1 | contig 15404 bp, 9 predicted proteins | sample AD_JPNHG3_MetaG_FD_184410 | JGI IMG/M metagenome (GOLD analysis project Ga0209407, IMG submission 184410) | Active sludge microbial communities of municipal wastewater-treating anaerobic digesters from Japan - AD_JPNHG3_MetaG (SPAdes) (version 2) | ecosystem: Engineered > Bioreactor > Anaerobic >... | reverse complement strand
AGACCGAGGCCCAGGTCCAGCAGGCGTTGGAGCGGGTGCTGGCGGGCCGGACCTCGATCGCGATCGCCCACCGCCTGTCCACGATCCGCAATGCGGATCGGGTCTTGGTCATCCACGAGGGCAAGCTCGCTGAAGAGGGGACGCTCGCCGAGCTCCTCGCCAAGAAGGGTCTGTTCTGGGCGCTGTGGCAGCTCCAGTTCGCCGGTGGTGCCGGGAGCGACGCGCCGCCGTCAGACCAGTGAATGGGATTGAACTCGGCTGGGCTGCAATGCCAGAGCCAACCCTACTCATCTTTCACCCGAATCTGGTCAGCAAGGCCTAGGTCGGCCAGGATCTGGCGAAGGTCGGAGATCAAGCCCCTGGCCGCATCAGCGTTGAAGGTCACCGCTAGGTCGAGGCCGACTGTCAGGTTGGTCCCCAACCTGAGTTTGGGCAGGATCTTCGTCCCCAGCCGGTTCCACACCTCGGGTGGGACGTCACCAACGAGCCGGATCGTCCTCGTCCGAATGCCCGGCGTAGGCTCCGGGCCCGGCTCGGGTTCGGGGCCGGCTCCAGGCCCCGGCACCGAACGCCCCGGTTGCGGTTCCGGCCCGGGGGGCGCTGGAACACCTGCCTTGAGGGCCTGGGCCTTGGCCTTGGTCAGGAGAAAGACGTCTGACTCGAAGGCGGCCTCGTCAGCGGTGACGGACTCCTGGAACCAAACTCGCTCGTAGGTTCCGTCGGGCTTTCGCCCCGAGGCGAGCCCAAAGTCACCCCTTCTGACGGACTCGACAATTTTGTTCCGCAGGATAGTATCCGGATCGAGCAGTCGGGTGAGTGAGCCGTTGAGGAAGCTCTGCCGGAGGCTCCCCAGCGGCCACTCTCCGGACTCCTTGAGCGCCGGAGGCCAGTTCCGTTCGATGTATCCCGCACCGAGAGATTCACTGAGGAGCCCCGCTGACTTGAGCGCGGCGATCACCCGTCCGCACAGGGTCTCGCTGCCTGAAGAGTGCCCTGCACCCAGGTCGATCGTCTTGAGCCCGTCACCCTCACCACCAGCCCTTTTCCCAGTAGGAGAGGAGGGAAGGGATGGGGGCTCATAGATCACCACGAACCGATATCCACCCCACACTTCGTCCGTGGCCGCTTCCTGCGCGTCCTTCACCTTTACCTGAATCTCCGCTCGTTCGGACCGGTCGAGGTCCGCTCCCAGTGTTCCCTCTGCTACCTCCCTCTCCACCCGCTTCCACGCCAGCCACAGCTCCACCTTCTCCCGCAGCTCACGGCCGGGTTTCTTGATGCACCACACGAGCGCCCCGGGGTAGAGGCGTGGGGATTTTCCCCGGTGGGTCATCCACTCAGCGATCCGGAGGCGCGTGTCTTCTGTCCACTCGGTCTCGGGATCGCCAACAACGAGGGTCAGCTTGGGAGTATCGGGGACGTCCTCCCCATCCTGGGGGAAGGGCAGAATAGAGATGCTTGCGCCCCGGCGGAACTCGTCCTCTACAATCTTGCGCATTGCAGGTTTGATCTCGGTGTCGTAGTCCAACGATGCGCGGCGGTCGTTCACGGTCTTGTTGAGCCTGGGCCTGTACCTGACCTTGAATCCATCCGAGCCGACCCGCTCGATGTAGTAAGCCTTGGCTTCGAGGGCGAAAGCTGCGTTGTCCACCGAAGTTGTATCTACCTCCGGTTCACCAAGGGAAAAGCGCAGTTCAGGCAAGTGTGCCACCTTGTCCGTCTGCCCTCCCGAGGACTCAAACAAGATCGCAGTTCCCACCCGGTAGTGGATGTTGCGAAGAGGGCCTTTCGTATCGGCATCCAAGGCCCGGGCATGGGATTGCTCCCCGGCGATGTCCGCGTCAATGGCAGCCACGAGACGCGACTCCCCGAGCTGGCCGAGGACTGTGCTGCGGAAGCCCATGTCGTGGAGCGGGGCCGAGCCCAAGGTAATGAGGGGTTCCTTGCGTGCCTCCGTGAACCCGGTCCGGTAGGCCCAGGCCACCCATTGGGCGAGCATAGCCAACGTTCCCCGCGTCTGCTGGTACTGCTGAAGCGTCTGCCACTTTCGCTGGAAGACCGAGAGCGCCGCGGGATGGAATGGATAGCACGCCTCGAACCGGCTGCGGAGGTAATCTCGTGCCTTGGCCTCCGTCGCCGCCGTATCCACGGCTGTCCATTCCGGCGGGAGCTGGGCCCGGCGTTCAAAGCACCAGTCGGCGTACACCTTCGCCACGCTCTTCCGGACGCGCTCGTTCCCCAGGTCCTCGAAGAGCCGCCGCCGGACGACCTCGGCGATCTCGGCCTCATCGTTGACGATGAGGTCCTTAGACACGCGGCGGACCACCTTGGTGATCTTCCCCTGCCACTGCAGGTCCCAGTCGGTCATCTCCACCTGGCTACGCGGGAGGCTGATCAACACTGCCCCATGCGCTATCCCTGTCATGGCCACAGTCAAGTTCTGGATGAAGGAGTGAAACGACTCAGCCATACCGCGATGGCGGCTCAAGAAGTTGAGCACCTCATCGAAGAGGATGAGCACCGGCGCGTTCGCCGCTGCAACCACGCGCGTGAGGGACTCCGTGCCGGGCGGGGTTGTCTCCGCAGCCTTACCGAGCGCTTCCACCCCGGCGTCGCCCGCGAGCTGGCGCGCGATGTCAATCCACGGCGTCTCCTTACCGTCCTGCGGGTCCCAGGCGTTCCCCACGAACACGGCTACCCTCGCCTGGGGAACCGACCCGAGCCCAGCTTCCCTCAGAAGATCGGCGACCCCAGGGTAGTCCACTGCCTTCTCTCCGCTTGTAGCGAGGTGGTAGAGGGCCGTGAGCGTGTGGGTCTTCCCGCCGCCGAACTGAGTGATCAGGGTGAGGACCGGCGCCGTGTTCGCGCTGACACCGGCGAGACGGCGAAGGACCATCCCGGTGTGCTCGCGCAGGGCGCGCGTCCAGCAGGTACGGGCGAAAAACTGCCGGGGATCGCGGTAGTCCTCGGGGGCCGTCTTCGCCACCACCTGCTCGAGGGCGATGGCGAACTCATCCGGGTTGAACGAGCGCCCTTCCCGGACTTCTTTACGAGGTGCGACGACCTTGTACCACGGTTCCATGGTTACCTTTCCTCCACAGGGGGCCAGACCTCGCGGGGCAAGCGGCTCACAACGGCCCGGAGAATCTCCGCAGCTAGGTTCACCGCCTCGCGGACCTCACCTGCACTGGGCTCGGGCAGCTCACCCGGATACCGGGCCTCCACGCCATACGGCGTGAGCGACACTGCCCCCCGGACCTTGTGCGCCAGTTCCGGATCTTCCGACGAGATCAAGTCGACGAGGAGAGCCAGGTCGTGCGTCCTCGGGGCCTCCCGCTGGTGCCAGATGAGGACGGCTTTGAGTGCCTTCTCCGCTGTCTGCTGGGCGTGAAACGCCGCGCTGGATACAAGATGCTCTCCGCCCGTGAGAAGGTGCTGAGCCGCGGCAAGATCCGCTGCGGCCTTGCGCAGCCAGTTCTGGACGAACTCCTGCCGCACCGCCTCAGCGCGCTTCATACAGGACCCGGCCGTACTTGTGAGCCGGATAGGCAATGCCGCCGATCACGTCCTTCGTCTCGTCATACCGCGCTAGCGGCATGACAACCACGTCGAACGCCAGACCTAGCCCCGACAGGGCCGTCCGAATGCGTACCGTCTCCTCGCGAGGATTGGCCCCATTGTCCTGGAGGACGAGAAGGTCCACGTCGCTCTCCTGGCCCATCGTTCCTGTGGCGGCTGACCCGAAAAGGACGATCCTCGCCGGTCGCGCTGTGGCAACGATACGTGATACGATCTCCCGCTCCAGATCCGTTGACAACCCTCGGGCCCTGCTTGCCTCGGCACCGTTCGTCATTGCGTTCATCTCGGCACGGCGAGGAGCATGGCGTCCAAGAGTCGCTTCTCCTCGCTGTCCTTAGGATACAGAGCCGACAGCGCGTTGGCCAGCCGCAGAAACTCCGGTCCGCGCTGTTGTTCGGCCCTGATGAGCTCCCGCAGAGCGTTGGCCTGGCCGCTGGCTTGAAGGAGCATCGCCGCGTGCACCCGATCGAGCGTGGTCGCGGCGGGTTCGGTCTTCACCTCAGGGTTCTGGCCCTGGGGCGCGATTCGGCCACGCCGACCGCGGATCGCGGGAGACGCGCGTCGTTCAAGCTCCGGGAAGAGCGCCTGCTCGATGTCATTCCTCTGGTCCTCGACGATCCATTCCGCCACCGCCCGCGCCCCGTCTGCCCCGAAGAGCTGCTTCGCCCTTTCCGCTACCGGCAAGAGGCGCACCACGCCCTTCTTCGTCTCAATGATGCGACCCTCCCACTTCGGGAGGTCGATCCCGAGGGGTTGGGCGAATCGGCGCACCACGTCGAAGACTAGTGAAAACCCTTTGCCCCGCCGAGACGCAGAGGACGCGGAGTCTTCCTCATCTTCATTCTCAACTTCTTCCTCCTCTGCGCTCTCCGCACCTCTGCGGTGAGATTCTTCGCCGTTGGTGGATTGGAGGGTCCAGAGGAAGAGCGCGGTGAGCCGGGCGTCCTCCTCCAGGGCGCCAGCCGCGCTATTTCGTGCCTGCGCCTCGGCGGTACCGAGCACCTGCTCCAGCGCCGTGCGGCCGACGACCTCCCACACCTTGGCCAGGTACTCGTCGAGCTTGACCTCGTGTCCTTCGGCGGTCTCGACCCGGCGGTAGCGACTGAAGATCTCGAGCGCTGGGCCGATGCAGGCGAAGACGAGGTCCGCGCCGCGAATGCCTTCGTTCTGCAGGCGTTCCATCCAGTCGCCCACCCGCCGGGGAAGTTCGCGCAGGACTTCGCCCCAGTCGCCGACCGACGCGTCGTCGGGGCGTGGGCGGCAGACGAGATGGATGCTGCTTTGAAGAGCAGCCACTCCTTTAGCTCGCACGCGTATCAAGCGCTCCGTTATGATGGGCCAAGATGCCGTGATACGCCAACCAGCGTTTATAAGAGCCGAAACGAGCGCCTCCCAGCGGGCGGTGTCCTTGTGGGCGAAGACCACAGAGGCGACGCCGTCCTCGCGGATGACGCGCTTCATCTGGACGAAGGCCTCATACATCCGGCCCTCGTACCACTCGCGGTCATGCACGCCGCCGTCCTTGACGGCGCGGTTCTCGGTGAGTTCACGCGCCTTCTCAGTCTCCGGGGCCGTAAATGCCTGCGGCAGACGATTCCGTAGCCCGAGGCGGAGCCAACCATAGAAGAAGTCGGAAAGGTGCGCGTAGGGAATCTGGTTGGCATAGGGCGGGTCGGTGAAGATCACGTCCACCGACTCCTCCGGCAGCACCGCATCCAGCACGTTCGCCAGGAGCGGCGACGAGGGCTGGTAGCGGACAGTGGAAAGGCTCCGCAGCGCGCTTTGAATGCTTCGAATGGAATACTGTAGTCCATCAGCATGCGGACTCAGTGGGTTTCCTTCCACAAAATCAGCACGCATTGGAATACCACTTCCCTGAATGTAGATGGATTTAACGTTTTCTCCGAAATGCCACACACAGAGCGAAGTGTGGTACTGCGCATTGTCCGAATAGGCCGCGTAGAGGCAGGCGGCGAGGGCGTCGAGCAGGTCCTTGTCCTTCGTCTTCTTACCCGCTTCCTTCAGCGCATCCTCGATGACCTCGTGCAGCACCCAGCGCGAGAGCCGTTGGCGCGGGGCGAGGACGTCGGCCCAATTGGTGATGCCGTAAGGACGCGGGCGGAAACCCGTATCACCTTCCGGCGGAGACGGCGGCATTTCAATGTGGAGGGATTTGGCCTTTGCTGCTGCCTTGGTGAAGGCTTCGATGTCTTCTCGGGTGGGGTTGTGGTAATCCTTGCCGCGTCCACTCGCGTTTATCCGCACGGCTGCGAGGAGTAGAGCGTCGTCCGCTCCACCGCGTTTATCGCGCAGTTGCGCCTGGACTCGCTCGCGCGGCGTGACCATGTGGCATTTCGGACAGGTTGCATTGAATCCGGCGACCGTGCCCCGTTCGACTTCCTTGTCGCTGGACGGCTCAAAGACTTCGACTTGCGGTTCAAGTCCACCCTTCGGGTAGAGTATGCGGAGGGCTTTCTTTCGGCCCTTGGCCTGCGACAGCCACAGGTTGCGGACAAGCGGGATGGTTGCGCCACAGCCAGCGGCCTCGCACCGCACGGTCCTGGCCCAGAGATAGGCAAGCGGCATTCGCCCCTGCGCGTCGGGCGGATAGTATTCGGTGAGTCGCTTCTTAGCCTCCCTGAGCGTCCATTCTGCCCATTCCTCGAAGAGGTCGGCGAGTTCAGGCCCCTTGCGGCCGCACCACTCAAGGGTGATCTTGAGTAGAAGCCACGCCACTGGATTCAACTCACCTGCTGTGACGTCACACCTGAGGCGCAGCCCCTCGAGTGGTATCGACCCACCGCCTGAGAACGGGTCCCAAACATGCGGTGGGTCATCGCCGTACGCAGCTTTTACCAACTCGCGCGCCGTCGAGACATAGTCTGCCACGCGGACGATGTCCCAGTTGGCGATGTCGGCCACGAACGCTAAGAGCGCCTTCTGAAGGTCGGCGTCCTTCGGCCCGACCTTCTTGTGCTGCTGGAGCGCCTTCCGCGCCGCCTCCTTGAACTCCGCCGGGCAGAGCTGGTCGCAGGGATCGGGTAGAAGGAGCGTTAGGAGCATCGCCCGGCACGAGGCCAGCGGCCGCCTCGCCCACCACGCATGCAAAAGAGAAATGTGGCCACTATTGATGCGCGTCTTCCGGTTGTTCTCCTCGACGCAGGCATCGTTGACGGCCGACAGGGCGAAGTCCACCTCCGCCAGGCGTTTGCAGTCTTTGGGGATCATCGGGTTGCTCCGGCACTCATTACTGTGCTCTTGTCTTCGGCCATGCCGTTCATACCTTCGTATATCTGTAGTTGTTTTTGACGTTCGCGTGCAGGAATTGGCCCTTGGAGCTGGCACGCATGAGCTCCTGGTATACTGCTTCCGGCACATCGAAGTACTGGTAGACGGAGCCGCCTGTGAACTCGACTTCGAGGGTCAAGCTCCCTGGGTCATAGCCTATCGATACGACGTTGGACGAACTCACTGGCGTTCTGTTCATGGGGTGCCTCCTGAGGTAGGCGTTCTTCTCGGGTTCTCGCTTCTCCAGTTCTCCACAACTTTGGGGTAGTCCTCAGTCTGTTTCGGGCGGTTCCAGCCGCCTTCCGAACTGGGGTCATAGACCAAGGGATCATGGCTGTCGGGCTGCCGGTTCTTAGCCGGTGCCTCGATCATGGCGCGCAGAGGTAACTGAACCGCTTCGCCAACGATGATGGCTTCCCCTGTCCGCAATGCGGGCAGCATGTTGAAGAGACCCTCAAGGTTGTCGCTCACCGTACCGGTCACGTGCGAACGGTCCGTGGCATTGGCCAGCCGCATTGCGAACATAGTCCCACATTGGGAAAGGATCGTCGGGTCAATCTCGGCGGGTCTTTGGCTCACAATCATCGCGCCCACGCCGTACTTCCGGCCCTCTTTCACGAGTCTCCGGGCCGCAAGCGAGGCCGGGCAGTCGTTGCCGGTGTTTAGATAGGCATGGGCTTCCTCTAGGACAAACAGCAGGGGTCGCAATCTTCCCCCCTCCGGTAGAAAGCGCGCCCAGAATAGCGCGTCGAACAAGAGCCGGATGAGTACCCCGATCAGGTCAAGCAGAATCGAGACCGGCACGCCTGATAGATCGAGAATCGTGATCGGCCTGTCTCCGCCGACCCAAGACCGCAGCAAAGTGTCCAGGTCTTCCGCTGGCTGCGCGTCGAGGTTCTGGATGTCTGCTGTAGGACACCAGGGACCTGGGCGGAACAAGAAGTCGTACCGCGTGTCGCGGAGAAGAGATTCCAGAGCAAGTATCTGCCGTCGAATATTGAGCTGTGCGCCACTCAAGAAGACACGGTTAGCCCCACCTGACGTGATCGGACGGTATTTCGGCGGGCTCACACCCATGATGTCGCCGAGCAGGGGCTGTCCGTTCGAGTCCTGCTCGATAGCCTCCGTGGCCTCACTCTGATTGGCACCCGGCCCGACAGTATGTGTGGAGCAGACGTAGCGATAAAGCTCGTACCAGAGACGGTGAATGCTGAATGGAATGGGCGTATCAACCGTCAGTGTGTCGGGAGTGACGCCGTTACGAGCCTGCTTCTGCAGTGATTTGATTCTGAGTTCCTTCACCTTCTCGGCCAGAGCCGCGCGGTCGGCGTCACCAACACTGCGAAACGGCGTAACACGAAGGAGTTCGTCGAAACTCAACGCCCAGTACGGGATGAACAGCGGCTTCTCGCCTCGGCTCTCGTCCGCATTGACCCGGAACACTGTCGCGCGGTCGCTCAGCGCGGCGTGGTACTCACCGTGGATGTCGAGGATGATGACGCGGGCCGAAGGATAGCGGGTCGGGTCCGAAAGCGACACGAGAAGGTTGGCAACGGTTGTGGACTTGCCCGCACCGGTCGTCCCTACAACCGCGCTGTGGCGAGTCACGAGGCGGTCAATGTCAATGAGGGCCGGAATGGACTCAGCGCTAGCGAGACTGCCAACCTTGACACAATTGGGCGCATCCGGCATTCCGTAAATGCGCGTCAGGTCGTGTTCGGTTACGAGATGGGCCTCATCGCCGATAGTGGGATACTGCGATATCCCCCGCTTGAACCTACCGCCCCGCTGGCCTTCGCCGATAAGTTGGACCTTCATCCACCGGTAGCCGTAGGGTTGCGCCGCGAGGAGGGCTTCGGGAACGGCCCCCGCGCCGATCTGGGAGACAACCCCAAACAGGTCCGTGAACCCGATGGAAATACGGACAAAACTCCCGATCTGGCCTATACGATATCCGTGTCCGTCAATGAAGGCCAGCCCGGACACGGTATCCTTATCCAGAGCGACGCTAATAGTCGCGCCCTGGACGTCCTGCACAGTGCCAAGATGTGTCGGGCTACCTGGCATCTGGAACCTCCACACGTTCGCGGGCCATGCCCGTGAGCTCGTGAAGGAATTCGCCTAACACGGCAAAATCCCCGAGCTGGAACTCGGCTGTACATTTGCCTTCCTCATTCGGGGGGTCCATGGGTTTCCACACCACCCATCGCCCGGTGTTCTCAGACACGGATTCGGCATCCTTTTCAGACCACTTGGCCTCGCTGCCGCTGATAACGGCTCCGTCCCTTGCTAGAAGGCTCAGGTTCGACCTTTCCCGAGCCAACTTCACTGCCAACGGGTATTCGGCCAGCTTGTCGAAGAGCAGCGCAAAGGCGATGGCGGTCTGCGTCGATTGGAGCCCCTGAACAAGCACCTCGTTTATGTGCTCATCACGGAAAGAATGGCCGCAAATGACGATCGCCGCAGTAGGCTGTTTCAGAAACGCCCTGAGCCTATCAATCATGGCGAGGTAGGGCATCCGTCGGCTTTCTTCGTATTTCTGATACGAGGGGTGAATCACACGCTTCAGGCCCTTCTCGTTGGTCGCACCGCGATATACGCCCTCGGACGGCACCTGATACCAGTTGATTGAACCGTGGAGCTTCCACAGACGTGCCCAGCGGGGTGGAAGCGTGTCCTCCTCCATTGCCCTAATGTCGAAAAACGGCCTTCGCACCCCGGCGAACCCATCGAAATACGGGACCCTATGTTCCTCGAAGGCTTGTTCCACCAGCAAGTCATAGTTTGTCGTGAATATCTCAACTGGGTTCTCACGCGGGACAGCCCCTGCCCATGAGGCTACGCGATGGTAGGGTGTCTCGGTGCTTGGTAGTGTCTTGTCGGCCAGCTCGTGTATAGTCTCGCAGACCTTTTCGTCAAGCTTGTCCAGGTCCGCCGCGGACAGGCCCCGCACTAAATCGTTCCCGGCAACTGCACGAAGTGCGCGGATATGACTCAACATTTGCTCGACATTCACGTCGCTGCGCCCATCCTTACTAAAATTGTCATCAAGGATCTTCAGAAGAGGGCTGCACTCCTCGCAGTTGGCGAGCGCGTCGTGGACTGCCTTGGTAATTCCATCAATGTCAGGAATCAGCGGTTGACCCTTGTCACTGCCAACCTTGATAGCCATTGGACAACCAGCGCCCAGGAAGAGGCCGAGTGGCTTCTTATCGCTCGATAAGCACTGCTGAAGATAGCCAACTTGCTTGTGCGGGTCTTGAATGTAGGTCATGGTTCCTCCTTCACCTCCGGGGCGGCAAGTGCACGGGGTGTCGTCTCGACAGGCGATAAGGCCGGTATCTCGTCGCCAGTCGCTGCCCCCAAGTCTTTGAACCTTCGGGCCGCCGGGAGAACTCGGGCTTCCATTGAACCCACGGCATTGTTATAGGCGGCGTTGGCCTTCTCCAAGCCCTTGCCGATGTCGCCAACGTGCTCGGCCATGGTTCTGATGCGCTCGTAGAGCTGTTTTCCAAGGTCGCTGATTTCCAGGGCGTTTCTCGCAATCTGTTCCTGGCGCCATCCGTAAGCCACAGCGCGAATCAAGGCGATGAGGGTGGTGGGCGTGGCCAGCACGACCCGCTTGTCCAGGGCATCCTCGATGAGGCGATGGTCCATATCTGCCGCCGCACCGAAGAAAGACTCGCCGGGAATGAACATCACCACAAACTCAGGCGCCTTTGGGAACTGCTGCCAGTATTGTTTGTCGGCCAGGGTGTTCATATGATTCCGTACCTGGGCGGCATGTTTCGTCAGTGACGTCTTGCGGGCCTCTTCCGACTCCGCAGCGACTGCATCAAGATACGCATCCAGAGAGACCTTTGCGTCCACGACGATCTCGCGGCCTGCTGGTAGCCGCACAATAAGGTCAGGCCGCAGTCGACTGCCCTCAGCGTTGGCGGTCACCTGCACGGCGAAATCGCAATGCTCGGACATCCCCGCCAGTTCCACCACCCGGCGCAGTGTCATCTCACCCCAACGGCCCCGCACCTGCGGCTTGCGCAGAGCCGTGACCAAGTTCGCGGTCTCCTTCTGCAACTGCTGGTGACTGGTAGTCAAGAGCTTCAGGTGCTCCGTGAGCCCCGAGTACGCTTCCTGCCTGTCCTTCTCAACCGTTCGAACGTGGTCGTCAAACTTTGCCAGCGACTCCGCGAGGGGTTTGACCAGGCCTTGAATTGCCTCCTGGCGCTTGCCAAGATCCCCACGTGCGTCCGTCAGCACTTTGTCGAACGTTTCCTTGGCCAGTTGCAGAAATGTGGTCGTGCTGTTATTGAGAGACTCGCCAGCAAGGGCCTTGAAAGTGTCCGTGAGTTTGGCCTTCGCGTCCGCAAGAAGATTTTTCTCCTCTTCGAGTCGCTGCACGGTTTCTGTCAGTTGAGTTTCAGCCTTCACCCTGGCATTCGTCTCAGCAGCCAGTTGGTCCCTGACCCTTGCAAGGTCCTCCGAGACCTCCTGATTCTGTGAGCGCAGTTCGGCAAGCGTTCCGTCCAGCGCGGATGCCCGACCTTCGGCCGTACTGGCCCGGCGCTCAGAATTCTCTATTCTTGTGGCAAGGGATTTCGTAACACGAGTGGAAGCAAGCAGCCAAGCCACAAGGCCGCCGACGAGCAAACCCGCCAAGATACAAAGCGCGTATTCCATCCCTATCTCGCCTCCCTGGGTGATGGTCCATACGGGGGCGAATCCTCCCGCACCTGCATCGGCCGGGTCATCGCGTTCACTTCCAGCCAGTAGTGCGCGACCTTGGTGACCTCGTGCCACGGGAAGCGGGCCGGGTCTCTGACCGGCTCTTGGAGCACCGGCTTGTTGGCGCAGTCGGTCACCACGTAGAGCCAGTAGCAGTCGCGCCGGTCCTCGGCCACGCGTCGTTCGTTTGGGGTAAGGAGAACCGAGCCCTTGGCACCTTTGAGGCCCTTGACCTCGATCAAACGCAACTCCCCCGAGCTTAGATCCAGGCTCGTCACATCGTACCCCAGGTTCTTCTCGGAGACATCGTACACCTGGCACCCCCTGGCGCGCTCGTGCTCCATGACGACGCGCATCGCAGTGGCTTCGGTCTCCGGATCGGGCTTCAGGCGCTGGACCTCGGGCGCCTCCCCCTCAGGGTGGGGGAGGACGAGGACGCTGGCGATCCGCTCCACCGCCTGCAGGGAGAGGGCCCGCTCCCGTTCGAGTTCTTTCCGCCGTCGCTCGCGACGCTCAAGCAGCTCGGCGTGCCGGGCCTCGGCCTGGGCCAGGCGGCCCTCCGCCCCCTGCTCACCACGCTCGATGGCCTCTTGGGCTCGTCCGATCTCCTCGTCGGCGCGTTGCAGAAGCTCCGTGAGAGAGAGCTCAACGTGCGCCGAGATCCGCTCAACTTCGACCAGACGCTCGTTGCGGATCTCCTCGAGAAACGGCGCCAGCGCGTGCTCGTGGAGCCATTCGGTCGGCTCAGGAAGCTCGGAGACCGAAGGCAGGGGGTCCGGCGGCTCTGCTGGTGTGAAGTTTCCGAGCAGGCTGGGCTCGCAAAGGCGCGGTTCACCTTTGCTTGATACCTCTAGCGCAAACAGACGTTCGTGGATCACTTGGCCGAGGCCATCCACAACGCGCGCTCGGTAGAAGTCGATCCGCGCCGGCGCGTGGTGTTGGAGCGAATAGAAGCTTGCTCCCTTCCCGAAGACTTCCATACCCTGGTCGTACACGTACCGGCGGAGCGCCTCGAATAGCGGATGTCCGGGAGTCACCCACTCCAGGTTGTGCTCCTCGGCGATCTCCCGGTCCGTCGAACAGCGGGGGTACTTGGCCGCGAGCGGAGGCAGCTTCCAAGTTGGGCTACTCTCGTAGCGCCGCAGGACCTCTGGTGTCCTTCCGGGCTCGAACGTGTGGGCAAGCTGAGGAACGACCGTGATTGAAAGCGGGACGAACTCGGCAGCCTCCCTGATGAACCGCGCCACGGTCTCCGGTACCACACGGCGCTCTTGAGCTCGGGCCCGGCGTTCGATAAGCATCTCCAGGTTGAGCTTCTTCGTCGCCAGCCCCTCCAGCGCGTTCTGGCAAATCCTCCGGAACTCCCACTCATCCACGTTTCTGAGCAGCCGGTCTTCGAGGTCAGCGTCGCCCAGGCGTCCGGCATAGTAGTCCCGAAGGATGCGTTCCACGTGAGCTGCCGGCAGGATTTCGCCGACGACGTTGAAGACCGCGTCGTCGTCGAGGGCATCGCGGATCTCCTGGAGCTTCTCCAGCAGCCGCTGGAGCACGCGACCCTCGATGGTGTTCGTGGCCACGAAGTTGAAGATCAGGCAGTCCTTGCGTTGGCCGTAGCGGTGGATGCGACCCATGCGCTGTTCGAGGCGGTTCGGGTTCCACGGGATGTCGTAGTTGAACAGGATGTGGCAGACCTGAAGGTTGATGCCCTCGCCGGCCGCCTCGGTGGCCACGAGGATCTGGATCGCCCCCTCCCAGAACTGCTGCTCCGCGTACAGGCGCGTGCCCGGCTCGTCCCGCGTCCCGGACTTCATGCCGCCGTGGATGCAGCCGACCCGGAATCCCCAGCCTTTCAGCTTCCCGACGAGGTAATCGAGCGTGTCCTTGAACTCGGTGAAGATGAGGAGGCGCTGGTCTGGGTGGTCGAAAAAGCCTTCCTCGTGGAGCAGCTCCTTCAGCTTTGCAAGCTTGGCTTCGGCGCCGGAGTCCTCGACCGTCTGGGCTTGGCCGGCCAGCTGCCTCAGCTCCTGAATTTCCTCCTGGACCTCGCGGGCATTCTGGGCGAGCGTGATGGCCTCCAGCGTTTCTTCGAGGCGCTCCCGCTCGCTCTCCTCCATCTCCTCGATCTCTTCCGGGTCGGGAAGCTCCGGCGGGGCCAGGCGCACAAGCTCCTGGGCTCGCTTCAGACCTTCCTCGAGCCGGCGAGCGCGGTTCTCGAGGCTGTGGTGCATGGCGTAGGTGCTGGAGGCCAGCCGGCGCTGGTAGAGGGACATCAGGAAGCCGACCGCGCGGGCGCGGGGGTCATCGCCTTGGGCGGCAGCCTTGGCGCTCTGGCGCTTCACGAAGCGGGTGATCTCCCTGTACAGATCGAACTCCGCCCCGTCGATCTGGAAGTCCACGGTGTTCGGGACGCGCTTTGTGAATATCTTCTTGGCCGCCCAGGTGCCGTCCGGCCGTCGCTCCGGGAAATAGACCATGGCCTCCTTGGTGCGGCGGAGGTAGAACGGCGCGCGGCGGCGGTCCATGGCCTCGTGGATGGACCGAACGTCGGCGTAAGCGTCGGCGTCGAGGAGCTGAAGAAACAAACTGAAGTTCTCGGGATCCCCTTTGTGCGGCGTAGCGGTGAGGAGGAGGATGTGATCCGACGTATCCCGTAACAGCTCGCCTAGCTTGTAGCGTAGGCTCTTATGGCTTTCGTCGGACGCGGACATGCGATGAGCTTCGTCCACGATGACGAGGTCCCAATGCACCTGTCTGAGCCCGGGAAGAATCTCCTTCCGTTTGGCGAGGTCGAGGGACGTAATGATTTTCTTCTGCTCCAGCCACTGGTTGACGCCGAACTGGTCGCGGATGTTGCCGCCTTTGAGGACGAGGAACTTCTCGTCGAACTTCTCCTTGAGTTCACGCTGCCATTGGAAGGAAAGGTTAGCGGGGCAGACGATCAAGATGCGTTCGGCCAGACCACGCAGTTCGAGCTCGCGGATGAGGAGACCGGCCATGATTGTCTTTCCGGCTCCTGCGTCATCCGCTAAGAGGAACCGGACCTGTGGCAGCTTGAGGAGGTAGTCGTAGACGGCCTCGAGTTGATGAGGCAGTGGATCAACGCGGGAGATTGAAAGGCCGAAGTAGGGGTCGAACTCGTAGGCGATCCCGAGGAAGTACGCCTGCAAGCCCAGCCGAAGGCGGTGCCCGTCGCCGTCATAAGTGGGCCGCGCGTCCATGATGGTAAGGCTCTCGAGGTCGCGAGCCGTGAGACTGACTTTGCGATACTGCTCCGACCGCGTGCCGACCAGACCGGTTATCCATGTTTCAGGACCGTTCGCACGGACGGTCTCGACCCGCATCGGCTCACTGAACAGCGGCCCAACAAGAATCTGGCCTTCCCGCAAGGCGAGTTTGCTGCTCATCTCAGCATCGCGCATAGCTCAATCCTTCGCGATGGTAGCGACCCCGCCCCGAGCGGGCAATCGCGGGCTAGGCTTCGGGGCCGGCCTCCTCATCGGACGGGGGCCGCAGCGCCCACGTTGTCCCCTGAGGGCCATCGCGGAGCTCGATCCCGAGCTCGCCCAACCGGTCCCGTACCCGATCGGCAAGCGCGAACTGTTTCGCGGTACGGAGTTCGGCGCGGAGTTCGATGAGGAGCCGGATCAGGTCCTCGGCGAGGCCCTCCGTCGCTGGGCGGCCGGCCTGGAACAGGCCGAGGCTCGCCCCGAGCTCCCGCACAACCGCCGCGGCGGCCTTCGCTCCCGCCACGTCACCCCCCTGCTTCCGACGGTGCCCCAGCCCCACGATCTCCTGCAGCACCGCGAGGGCAG
>Ga0209407_1002924_pt1 | contig 15407 bp, 19 predicted proteins | sample AD_JPNHG3_MetaG_FD_184410 | JGI IMG/M metagenome (GOLD analysis project Ga0209407, IMG submission 184410) | Active sludge microbial communities of municipal wastewater-treating anaerobic digesters from Japan - AD_JPNHG3_MetaG (SPAdes) (version 2) | ecosystem: Engineered > Bioreactor > Anaerobic... | reverse complement strand
TTTCCCGGATCGAAGATCGTATTTGAGGCCGTGAAGTGCGATCAGGCTGACTGCAGCATGTACGACATGTGCCACCCCGCCGGCATCAAGGACGGTGAGAGGTGCACAATCGTGGAGGTGGTGGGCGAGGCACCTGAAGAATGCCCCCGCGGCAGCGTCCTCAAGCTGGTGGAGTTCCGGCGATAGCATCCCATGAGGACCATCACCTACTCAAAAAATATTTTCATTCCTGTCGCCAACCTCTGCAGAAATCGCTGCGGCTATTGCTCTTTTCGGAGGGACTTACGGGATGCGCAGGTCATAAGCAGATCCGAGGCCCGCAGGCTGATGGAGGCTGGGGCAGCAGCCGGCTGCAGCGAGGTGCTCTTCACCATGGGCGAGAGCCCCTGGACCGTCTCGGGCTTCTCCTCCCTGCTGGCAGCCTCGGGCATCTCAGACATCATTGATTACCTGCTGGAGCTGTGCGAGATGGCGCTGGAGACCGGCCTTCTTCCCCATACCAATGCCGGCGTTCTCTGCCAGGACGACCTGTGCAGGCTTAAGCCCTTCAACGCCTCCATGGGGCTGATGCTGGAGTCGACCGCGAGGCTGGCGGCACATGCCGGCTCGCCGGGAAAGAGACCGGAGACGAGGCTGCAGTTCATAGCGGCAGCCGGCAGGCTGAAGATTCCATTTACCACGGGAATTCTCATAGGCATCGGTGAGAGCGAGCAGGACCGGCTGGACTCTCTCCAGAGGATCGCCGATCTGCAACGCCGGTTCGGCCATATCCAGGAGGTCATCATCCAGCCGCTGGATCCAAAGCCTGGAACGGCCCTGGAGGACGCCAGGCGGCCGGATATATCTGAGATCTGCCGCACAGTCGGAGCTGCGAGGGCCGTACTGCCTGGCGAAGTGGCCATCCAGATCCCCCCCAATCTGGCAGATCCCATGCCAGCGGTTGCAGCGGGCGTCTCCGATCTGGGTGGCATCAGCGCTGTCACCGAGGACGGCATCAATCCCGGCTGCCCCTGGCCGCTGGAAGAGGAGCTGAAGGCCCGGCTCTATCCATACTGCCTGAGGGAGAGGCTGCCCATCTATCCCAGATACATTGCCCTGGGATGGCAGGGCAGCAGAACAGCGCCGCTCTTGCGCAGCCTTGCGGGGCGGGACGGGCTGCGGGCGAAAAAGTATATCTGCTAATATGAAGTGGAGTGTAGATCTGTGAAGATGAATTGGCAAGAGATTGGCATCAGTTCCGGACTTGTGCTCTTGATGATAGCCCTCATCATGGCAGTGGACCTGGAGGTTCCTGTCGAGATGAGGCCGATTGGCTTTGCTCTGATCATACCGCTCTTTATGGTGGCCATGGGCCTGGCGGGCTTGAAGCTTGTTGACACGTAGAATATTTAAATAATAAAACAGTATTCTTATTGTAGGGGGTAACAATGGCAGGATTTTTGGAAAAGCTCAGGCTCGTAGGAAGGTCGGCTGAGCAGGACTATTCCGAGGTCGACCTGGGGCAGTTCGAGGAGACATCGGCCTCGCAGGATATGGTGCTACGGGTCGCGGAGCTGTCGCAGATAGATTCCGTGGCTGAGATCAAGCGGGAGATATATGCCGGAAACATCGTGCTTGTGGATATCGCCGGCATGAAGAGGGACAAAGCCGCTTTGGACAGGGCCATAGGAGAGCTGAAGAAGGCCTCGGAGGACGTATCCGGGGACATCGCCGGTGTGGGCGACGATCTGATCATAATGGTGCCTGGCGGCATCAGGATTGACCGCGAAAAGGTGGTCGGGAGCAGAGATTGACTCTGACTACCAGCGCCAGCTGCCCTGTATGCGAAAAGGCCATGCAGTTCTCCTGGGAGACCGCGGACATCCCCCATTTCGGGGAGGCCATGATCATAGCCGGAGTCTGCGACTGCGGCTATCGGCACAGCGATACCATCCTTCTCAGCCAGAAGGAGCCTGTGCGCTTTTCTATGGTTGTGACCGGCATTGAGGACCTGAACGCCCGTGTCATCCGCTCATCGAGCGGCACCCTGCGCATACCCGAGCTTGGTGTGGATATCGAGCCCGGTTTTGCCTCCGAGTGCTACATCTCCAATGTAGAGGGAGTCCTCGACAGGGTGGAGGGCATAGTCGAATTTGCCACCCGCTCTGCCCGGGAGGCGAACAGCGCAGAGGCTGCAGGCAAGGGCGAGGAGATTTTAGAGAAGATCAGCCTGGCCAGGCAGGGGCGCTTTCCCCTGACACTCATCCTGGAGGATCCACTGGGAAACAGCGCCATCGACTGCGACAAGGCGGAGAGAATCCTTTTGTCTCCAGAGCAGGCCGCCGGGCTGAAGACCGGCATGATAATCGTGGACGTCTGAAATGCTTGTATTGAGTGGAGGCACAGGCACCCCCAAGCTTCTCCTGGGCTTAAAGGAGCTGCTCGAGCCTGCGGATCTCTCTGTGGTCGTCAATACCGCAGAGGACCTCTGGATCTCCGGCAACTACATCTCCCCAGACATAGACAGTGTCCTGTACACCCTGGCGGACATGATAGACGAGAAGAGATGGTGGGGCATCAGGGGAGACAGTACCCGTACCCATGATTTTCTGACCATGCTGGGCATGGATGAGAAGATGCAGGTGGGAGACAGCGACAGGGCTGTGCATATCTTCCGCTCCAACCTCCTCCGCAAGGGAGTCAAGCTCAGCCTGGCCACCGAGGCCCTCTGCCAGGCTCTGGGGGTCGAGCAGCGAATCATCCCCATGACCGACGACATAGTATCCACAGTCATATCCACGCCGCAGGGTGTGATGCACTTTCAGGACTTCTGGGTCAGCCTGGGCGGCAGGCCTGAGGTCAGCTCGGTGATGTTTGCAGGCCTTGACTCGGCCATTCCCTGCCCGTCATTTCTGGACCTGCTGGAAAAGGAGGATACTGTTCTCATCGGCCCCAGCAATCCTGTGACAAGCATCGGCCCCATCCTGGCCCTGCCCGGGGTGCGCGACAGGCTTAAGAAAAAGAATGTGGTTGCGGTGAGCCCCTTGATCGGCAATGTGCCGGTTAGCGGCCCGGCCGCCAAATTCATGGCAGCCTGCAGAGTCCCCCCGGATGATGAGGGGGTACGCAAGCTCCTCGGCAAGGTCGACCTGTTCGTGGTTGACAGGAGAAGCAGCTACAGGGGGGAGTGCAGGCGCATGAGCACCCTGATGAGGACGAGAAGGGAGAGCAGAAAGGTGGCGGAAAATCTGCTTGCCCTGATCGAAGAGAATACTGCAAGGGTATGATCGGATGTTCATAGGAGTGGACCACGGCACCACAGCCATAAGGTTTGCCACTGAAAAAGGGCGCTGCTGGAGCCTGCCTAGACAGCAGGCAAGCCTGCTGTCGCCGCAGCAAATCGCAGAGGCCATAACGAAGAATTTGGATGTGGACCGCGTCGATCTTCTCGCCCTGAGCTACTCCATGGGTGACGGCCTGACAAAGATCGTCAGGCTGCAGGATGCACCCAACCGGGGTTTGATCCGGCAGGACGGAGCGGGGCTGCATGTGGGCGGGGGGACGCGGGTATATGAGGCCGTACTCTCATCCGGCTGGCCGGCCATACTCCTGCCAGGTATTCACAGGGGAAGCGATGTCGATCCCAGGATGAAGGTATTCTCCCACGGAATGAGCCCGGAGAAGGTGGGCCTGGCCTATGGCGTCTTCAAAAACCTCAGCAGTAGCTTCATAGTATGCGATGCCAGCTCCAATACAGTCTCATTCGCAGTACTGGAGGGCAGGATCGTGGCTGCAATAGACGCCCCCATATTTGCGCCGGGCCTCTCCCAGGGCCCACTCGATGTGCAGGCCATAAGGGACGTCGACTCAGGGTTGATGACAGCCAATCAGGCCTTCACAAAAGGCGGCATCCTCTCCAAATGGGGCAGGTCGAGCCTGAAGGAGTGCAGCCCGGAGGAGATCGATCTGGCCCTGGAGTCTCTGGCCCTATTTGCGGCCATGGAGGTCGCCGCCCTCCTGGTCCTCTGTCGCGACAGGGGGAGCGCTGCGCCGGATATATTCCTGGCGGGAAGCCCTGCCGCAAGTATTGAGGCACGCGTCTCCGGCCTTCTGGGCCGCAGGGCAGGCGTGCTGGACAGGTGTGCTGCAGCCTGCGGCTGCGCCATGATTGCGCAGGATGTATATGCCGGAGCGGAGAGAATACTCGGAATTGGAGTTGAAAATGAGCGGGATATGCGAAAGAGAGGTCCGCGATCTGGAAGTGAGGGCTGCGTACCTTAAAGGGGAGAAGGCAAGGGCTTTGAGGGAGGAGATAGCATCTGCTCTGTCCAGGGCGGAGGCAGCATCAGCTGGAGCAGATTTGATAGACCGCCTCGACGTCCTTTTACTGTCTGCCACTGAGGCTGGGCGGGATGTATGCACAAATACCAGATGCCCGCATTATAATAAAAAATGCAAAATGAGATGACAAGAATTTATCTTACGCCGGATCTGGAATCCGACCATTTATTCAGCAGCGATGGTAGTGCAACGACAAGAACGCCGAATATCACAATTGCTAATATCTGTGACATGATATCCATATCTTTTCACCTCCGGATGCTTGAACTTATCTGCCAGGGATCTCTGCTAATCGAACCATGATAAACTTTTTGCTGCACGGTCGCCATTGTAGAATGTTTGGCATTTATTACTCTCTGCATTGTTAATAAATGGCATAATGGCGATGCATATGTATTTTTTTATGGGCAAGTCTCCGGGTAGTCTACCTTGATTGAGTTGATCGCTCTTTCGCAGATCGCATAGATGGCACAAAGGGAGGCCACTTTATTCGATTAGCGATCAAGTGGTGCCATCTGGCATTCTAAGTCTCTTGCTACTATTTTCTTTTCAAACAACTCAATATAGGTAGACTATCAGTCTCCGCTAAAAAGGTAAATAACAAAATACATATCTTGAAAAATAACTATCACACCTATATTGGATTTTGGCTTAAATGTTAAATCAATAAATCAATAATTTCAAATAAATTATTGCACTAAGAGGGAAGATTTAAATAAGACGGCACCCATCTAAGAATTGTACAGAGGCCGATGAGATTCAGATGGTCTGCTGTGCAGGAAATGAATATGGCTGGCTACGTACATACCGAGCCCCCTTTGGTAGGGCATGATATTGAAGTTGCAGGCGCAATTACATCTGAAGATGCAGGCTTTTACGTCATAATGATATCTGCCATACTCTTCATGATCGCAGCGCTAACGGGGCATCTTGCATAAAACAATCACTTAGCACGAACAAAAAAAATCTATTAATCTTTTTTATGGATCTCAGTTCAGCTCAATCTTCCTGTATAGGCTCTGAATACCTTGGCGCTTTTTGATATCTCTCCTGATCTGGCAAGCCTGCGAATATGAGGTGTGATGTCCTGGCTCCTTTGCATAAACTGCTCCACCACCAGAGCCTCAAGCTTTTTTTTATCTATGAGATCTCCCTTTCCGATTCCGGGGCATGTGGGATTGTAGTTGATGCTGAGGATTATGTCCCCATTGGGCAGGCAATTTTCCTCCACCCGGAAGGGGAATAGCCGGCAGGCAATAGGCCGCACGGAATAGATCGTGCACCCATCCTGGTAGAAAATGCAGGTGGTATCATCCTTGCTCTTCATCACCGGCAGGTCTAGGATCAGCTTCTCTCCGCAGTCTTCGACTTTGACATAGCATCCGTCATAGTCATACAGAGTATCCACTATATCCCGGGCCTCTTTGCCGGTTTTGGCTGAAATGGCCTTTACATCTTTCGCTGTGAGATATATGAGATTTGACTTATGCCAAAACTCATCAAGCCGCTCCACCGGGATGAGGTCTTCGAAGTCCTGGGGCCTTTTGTGATGGCAGCAGGAGCCACATCTCTGGCATTTAAATCTGATATCATCGAAAATAGATTTTACAATGACATGGGGCAAGATATTCCCCCAAAAAAGAGAAAGGAGAAGGCGACTTTAAAGGGTCGTCTTCAGGGGATGCTTCTCAGCCAGAACTTCCAGTCCCAGCTCTTGTGCAGACTCCGCCTTCATGATATCCACCATAGCTGCGGCAGGGAAGATCATGGGGGCATTTTCGATGGGCCCGTAGAGGTAGTAGTCAGCACCCACAATTCCGGCCACCAGGTTGGAGCCGATATCGACGGGGGAGAAGGCCTCCTTGTGTTGCTTCTTCCACTTCTTCATCCAGTCCCAGGCCGAGGCACCATTGTGGAATCCTCCACCCACCGGCAGGCCGAACAGAGCCTTGACCGCAATGCAGGCGCGGTAGGTAGCTCCAGAGCCGGATCCCAGAGGCATAGCTGCAGTATCGATAAGAGGCCTGGTGATACCGCACTCTTTGGCGATATCCATCAGGCTTTTCTTGGCGCCTCCAGCGGCTTTGGTGAGCATGTCTATCTTGCCCTTGGTTCCCTTCTCTATGGCGTTGAAGATGAGAACGATTGCCGAATCCAGGTCACTCTCTTTTACTGCTGCCAGCTCCTCGTCGGTGATGGAGGCATTGATGGAGTTATGGATGGCCCGGTCTGCCACGCCGATCTCGCTTGCGTACTTGACGCCAAAGGCGCGCACCTCGGGAGCGGAGGAGTCGATGAGGAAGGGATAATCGGATATATTTACAAACCAGTCGATCTCCTTCTTCATAGCCTCATTGCTCTCGGCCACGATCTGATTCATACAGGTGTTGCCTGTGACGTCGCTCATCTCAACCTGCACATTCCAGAGCCTCTCCGCGGCTGCCGCATCAAATACTCCATGCTCCGGATCGGAGACGATCTTGTGCCTGGCGTAGAACATGGTTCCTATGCAGCATGTGGCATACTCGCCAGGCTGGCCTCCTATCTTGAATTTACCGAAATCGAAGACTTCCTGCTTCCTATCAAATCTGAACATTCAAATCACCGCTTTCCAATTGCCTGCGTATACGAACAATATATATGCCAAAACCAGGATCAACCCTGCGCAGATTCCATAAGCTACGCCGAGATCTCTGCCAATGGACTTGCCGGCTCTCATGTACTTTTCAGAGGAGTAAAACTCCATCTTCTCCTCGATCTTTTCAAGCCTCGCCATCACTTCTCTGAGCTGATCAGGGTCTACTACGGCAACAGGTACTACCGGCTTTGTGTCTTCTACTATTTCAGCCATAGTTTATATCCCTCCCATAAAAGCGAAAGGACCCAGCATCATCACGATGGCAAGCACAAAGCCGATGGCAAATCCTACAGATACTGTCGCCTGAACTCCTGAACTCAGCTTGGTCTCTCTGGCTAAAAGCTGGCCTTTATATCTGGCATCCTCAACGATCGCATCGATCAAAGGCATATTCGGCTCTACCACAGTTGCAATTCCCTGGCCGTATACAATCTCTTCAGCCATTTTACCTTCCTCCTGCCACCCTGAGAATCAATCCAAAGAGGACTAGGACCACAGTCATGCCCAGAGCTATGCCCTCGATCTTGCCAGCATAAATGCCCGCTTGCAGCTTATTGAGAAGGCCGGCATTGGTTACAGAAGCTGCGATTGCCCGCATCCTCCCTCTGACTTCGACCATCTCTGCAGCCATTGGTTTAATGCCGCCTGCTTCTTCTTCTCCCCCGCCCTCTTTGATCTCGATGAGCATGGGTTCGACGTCAAGTGCGCCAGGATCCTTGGATACCAGCTCCTTGACCTTGCCGGTGATGGCTCCCATGTCTTCGTTATCAATCATCATGACGGCCTGAACCTGGCTCCTCCAGCGCTCAATGGCTTCGGGGGTCAGGTTCTGGATGAAGGGAATGGCTCCCTTGGCTCCGATGATCCTTCCTTCCTTGTCAATTCCGTTCTGAGTAAAGGCCTCGACCGCCTGGCCGGTGATGTGCCCTTTGACCTCCATTCCCGTAATCAATATATATCTGATGTTGGGATTGGAGATGACGTTGGCAACCATCTTCTCAATGCCTATATTTTCTGTCTTGCACGGCCCTGCCAGAGCGGCTCCCGCATTGATCAGATCGGAGTTATGGAGATGCGAGCCGCAGGTGCATACCGCAACAGGGCTCTCCGGATTTCCTACCTCATACTCGCCGGTGATCGGCGGCCAGGGCTCAGACGGCTTCTTCTTGAGTACCATCTCTAAGCACCTCCACCAATTGTCTTCTTCACAATCTCGAATGTTGCAGGATCGGTGAATGCCATGGTCAGCAGCAATACGAAGGACAGAACTAGGCCGATGATGAATCCCGCCCATATGTTAGTATATGTTCCGGCGATGTAAGAGGCTTTGCCGCGGTTGGGATACGAGGACATAAGCTCGTTGTCCGGCACAAGCTGGTTCATCAGGTCGTCCGCAATCTTGTCCAATTTTTCCACTCTTTCAAATACAGGGTCGAAAGTGTACAGAACTACATCCGCCCTCTGCTCCGAAACCACGCCTTTCATGGGGTCGAAGATCAGGCCCAGTTCTGGTGAAACTTTAACAAATCCCATTTCCAGACCTCCTCACTGCACCGTTGGCGGCAATAGTCCCGTTCCAACCATTGCGGCTGCATCTCTCTTGACCAGCTTGTAGTACATCTTGAAGAAGTAGTACCATATGGCAAAGCCTATGACAAGCTGCAGTAGCCCGGCAGCCAGGCCCTGTGTCATCAGGGCTGCGATTCCTGTTGCCACCATGGCCAGTCCGCTCACCATGATCGAGTTGACCAGGGTCCTATCCTGCTTTTCATCCGGGCCGAGGTTGGCGTTGAAGGGATGCAGAATGGCAAGGCCGCCGGCGATGAAGATGATGGCTATATAGCCGGTCATGAGAACATCAGCTACAATATCGGCATAGCCAAGAGTGCCGGATATGGCAAAGCTCCAGCCCAATATGGCCATCGCACCTGCCATGGACAGGTCGGCGTTGCCCTCTTCCATCACCGGGATGTTGAACTTGATGACCTTATTGGCAAGAACGCCTATGATATAGCCGAAGACTCCGGCGTAGATCAGGGTGATTATGGGGCCCAGCATACCAAATCCAATGGTTTCGGCCACAGAGAGCCCGAACATGACGGCTATTATGCCCATGCCCAGGGCCAGCATGCCGATGGAAGGAACTCCCGTGCCTATGCCGTAAGCGCAGACTCTCCTCACAGCATTGGCTCCCATGATCACAGCAAATATGGCAGCTACAGCTCCGATAAAGGAAAACGCATTTGTGTCAAGGGCGCTGTTGAGGACGGCACCCAGGTATATGCCGACGATTGAGCCAGCTAATCCATACATCCTGAGATTCTTGGGATCAAATGCAGACGGAAATCCGCCTCCGCTTCCACCTAATGACATTTCAGGCACCTCCTGTGATCAGCACCGAAGCCAGGGCGAGCAGAATGCTGGCGATGGCACAGGCTCTGAAGGCAAAGGGCCACTTCTTGAACTTGGGATCGTGGAAGCCCTCGATGGTTCCCTGGATGTTCCATGAGGCGATCACAGCGTTCACCAGGAATATGCCGATTGCGAACATGGCGCTCAGGGCAGCGTTGCCGTTGATCAGATACAGCGCATAGTAGATCATGGCACCGCCAAGGCCCCCCATCATGCCGCCAATCAGGCCGCTGGAGAAGCAGATGGTGGGGATGCCCTGGCCGACTGTCCCTGGAGACACATATGGCGGCTGGGAGTATCCGGTTATAGGATCATAGTTGACCTTTGCCGAGGCAAAGGGAACGCCTACAGCGTAAGCATAGATCCAAGAGCCGGTGAGCATGGTCGAGCCCATCATGATCCCTGCACCAACTGCACCAGAGGCCAGGACCAGCCAGATGTTATCCGTAACGGACATCATCAGGCCGGCGGCCAGCAGGCCGGTCAAGCCCGCTCCGGCTGCAAGCTGTACTGTGCCCGTACCGATGCCGGTCGCCTGGGCCATGGCAGCAGGAGCGCCACCCACAGGCACGAAGTGAACGCCTACACCCACCAGGAGACCGCCTACAAGTATCTCCAGGATGTATACAATGGTACTAGCATCAAAGTTCATGCTGCAATCTCCCCCTTGTATTCCGGATATGGCCCGTACTTTCTTCTCAGGGACTTCTCGATGTAATTGTTATAGATCACCATCACAATGATAAAGAACAGTCCCATGGCAATGGCATATGGCGCTTGAGTCACCGGATCGAATACAGTTGTCCTCCAGTTGTCCAGGAAGACGGTAAGGCCAAAGCCCATTCCAGTGGCCGGCCCGCCAAACTTGGTGCAGAACCAGGCGTTATCTATGGAGTTTCTAAGGCCTGCCTCAGCTTTTCTGACTATCTGGCCGGAGAGCATGGTATTCAGGCCGCAGCCGAACTGCCGGTTCTGGAACTCACGTTCGCCGCCATAGTGGATGTCGCCCACAGACGAGCCGATGGCACCTACAGCCAATCCCCAAATCAGGGCAATGATCGGCATCGGGAAGGGATGTGGCGTTGGCAGCATATATACCATAATGAAGGAAATTGTTGCAATGCAAAACGATGTTATCCAGGCATGTGCCATAATCGATGGTGTGGTATACCTGACGATGTCCAGATAAACCCACTGATTGAACCTCTTCTGGCTGGCACTCCTGCCAAAATAGGCGCTCATCGCAAAGACACCGTTGAATAAAGCGGCAACAGATGCGCCTGCCACCAGGGCAAGCAGTGCGGGCATCTGAAAGGCCGTAATAAGCGTATAGGCCACCATAGCAGCAGTGGCAGCCCACAGGGCGTTGGCCGGGGGTTCTCCCGAAACGGCTTTGTTATAAATCCTGTGGGGATTGCCTACCTGGGCGGCCAGTTGAACCTGCGAGTTGGGATTGCTCTGAGAGCCTATATCGGATTCTATATCCTCAGAAGCACCAGCAACCGTCGCTAGGGCGCCCATTGCAGCTATAAGCCCCATGCTAAATGCGTCCATTTATTCCTCCTCCTTTTCATTTTCACCAATTTCATGCCATTTAGCGATAAAATTGGCTCTGACGCTCTTGGTATCCATTACCTAGACTTATAAACCTTTCGCGATGGCCGGCATGAATATGCAGAAAAATTCCCGGGAACATCTCCTGTCACCAGGGCTCTCTCTTTGTTCCCATCTTGTAGCCTATGATGTTGCTGGCCCGGTGCAGTATAGGGGTTATTATCAATACTATAATCATTATATCGATAGTAAAATTTTGAAAGAACCAGCCAGGGGAGATTAACATTGCACAAATCCAGGCGCCGACGACAAAATCAAGCTGATCTATGATGAATAGCGGCGCACCGCGCTGAAGGCCCATGCGTCTCTTGAAGAATGCAGCCACAATATCTCCCATCATGGCCCCCAGCGAGAGTGCAAAGAGGATCGGCAGTTGCCCAAAGCCGCTGCCGAAGGTAGGCAGGTCGAAATAGGGAGCGATTTGGTTCTGCAAAAGCCCGATAAGTAAGCCGCAAACCGTTCCCGCAAATGTCCCTCTAAATGTCTTTCCATCTCCCAGAGTGCGCCGACCGTCCTGGAAGATACTGCCCCTGTCCAGGGGTGTGCCGCCCCCGAAGAGCGCGGCACAGTTGTTGGGGATATATGCCGGCAGCATCAACCAGAAGGCCGTAATCAAGGCGTTCATTCCGTCCTGTCTCGCCACCTCGCCACTATATCAAATTATCTGAGACTCGAGGATTCCTAATTACATCAGGTCTCCTATCAGATATACGGCTCGGCCAACGATTCAACCATTTTTCCGCTCTTCAGACGCCAAATTTCCTTGATTAACCATCTTTTTCGGTTGTTCTTCGACAGCTACCGCTCATCTTAGATGATATTTGCTTTTTTCAGTGTGCAGAGCTGATATAGGTTAAAAGTGAATGCAGCGGCCATCATTTTGACACCAACTCTCTTGACAGTTGTTACAAGGACTCTTCCCGAATCGAATACCCTTTTGAGAACCGCATGAGGTCGTTCGCCGGGTGCTCTCAGCTTGCTGATTAATCTGTTTCTCTCCCGATCAAGATCGCTGAGAGGCTTGTCAGTCGTTCTGCGTTTCATAGTGAAATCCACACCTTTAGCCTTTGCGCCAAAGTATCCTCTATCTCGGAGCACTACTTCGTTTTCAGCAGACAGATCAACTTGACTGTCATGTAGCGATGCCGTCGTAGTCTCAATTTCGCGCATCAGACCGTAATCGATATCTGTTTTCTGATGAAGTTTGTAGCCAAAATGGATCTCATCATCTTTCTTTGCCCAGGTACCATCTCTGCTCCGACGAGTCTTAGCTTCGTCGCCGCGTGGCTTTTTTGATGATCCAGGATCCGCTTCAATGAATGTGGCATCTTGAATCGTCCCCCGTTTAACCTTTAATCCCCTGGCATCCAACTGCCTTTGAAGCTCCGCCCATACGGTTTTGTCCATTCCGGCTTTAGCCATTCGCTCCCTAAACAGCCATATCGTTCTGGAATCGGGAAACGGATCCGGATAGCCGAGAAATTCCATAAACGATAAGCGATCAGCTATCTGTCGTTCAACCTCAAGGTCGCTCAGACCATACCATTGCTGAAGTATGAGGATCTTGAACATCACAATGACATCGCAGTTAGGACGCCCACCTCTCTCGGTTTTGTTTTTATACATCTCATCAAGACGCTTCCGGATTGGGGACCAATCGATCAGATCCGATATCTGCAATAGCCTATTCTCAGGCATCTTCTTATTCTCTCTTGCCGTTTTAAATGCCCATCCAACAAAAGAATTCATAATAATTAATAGTAATACTAGTATATATACTTTTCGATACTTCCAGGGCAGAGGTTTATAGGAATCCTCTTACCAAAGTATATATAGATTCGTTCGAATTTATCCCAATAATGCGCCTTGCAGATTATAAGAAAGATCTGGTGAAAGGCATTCAAGATTAGCCTATGGTTTCTATGCCTGATGTAATGAGGGATGAGGGATGACGTATCAAGAGTATTCTAAAAAAATTAGGTCTCATTTAGCCTCATCAATTCCAATGGTCAATGCTTTGCCCACTCTCATGCGCTATGCCCTTATCATCGGCCTCCTCTTGATAGCCATCTTTTCGGCAGGGACGATCTACCTGCAAGGCAACGAACGAGGTCTGGTGGTTTTTACCGATATTGGCAGCGTTGTGGTCAGCGGTTTGGTCACTATAGCCATGTATTACGGAGCCATAAGATCTCGTAACATTGGGAGAAAAACTTACTATGCGTGGATGATTCTGGCCACTTCTAGGCTCTTTTTTTTCGTAGGGGATGGCTCCTGGGCTTATTTGGAGGTCATCTTGAATGAAAATCCTTTTCCCTCAATTGCAGATGTTTTCTATTTACCTTCATATATTCTTTTTTTGATCGGTGTCCTCGTTATGCCGAGCATGAAATTTAGCGCGCAGGAGAGGCTCAAGGTCATGCTGGATACAGGCATAATCTTGGTTTCCTCTGTTATCTTGTTCTGGGTTCTTATTATCTTCCCTACCATTGAGCAGTCTGTTGGGCTCGATGCCTTATCACAGGCTCTCTCCGTGGCCTATCCTGTTATGGATCTGATCATGCTATTTTTAATTATGGAATTAATATTCAAAAAGATCTATCCAGGCGGGCAGTCGTCTCTTATGCTCCTTGCAGCCGGAATGGCGGTATTGATATTGGCTGACACCTTTTATTTCCGCCAGACAATGGAGGGAACATATACTCCAGGATTAGCCGACGACGGCTGGATTATCGCGTATGTTCTAATGGGTCTGGCCGGGATATCCCAAGCCTCGATCTCCCTGAAATCTGACTATCGCGAAGACGATATTCAAGCCCGTTATGGTGAGATGACCTGGCCCCTCTATCTCCCTTATGTGAGTGCTTCAATGGCCTTTGCCTTGCTCGTCTGGAGCCATGATCATACTATCGGCATGTCCTTTGTAAGTCTATCCTGGGCGGTAGGAGGTATAATCGGCATGGTAATCATCCGCCAGCTTCTTGCCCTGGATGAGAACTCAAGGCTATATCGGAAATCTCAGGAGGAGATAGCCGAGCGTGAACGTGTGGAGATAGAGGTAAAAAGGCTCAATGAAGAGCTGGAGCAGAGGGTAATTAGCCGAACCTCGGAGCTTAAGAAGGCCAACGTCGATCTGCGGGACCAGATACATGAGCGCCAGCTGGCGGAGGATGCCCTTCGGAATTCTGAGAGGAGGCTGGCGGACATCATCAACTTCCTGCCAGACGCTACATTCGTCATAAATAAGTCTGGAGTGGTCATTGCCTGGAACCGGGCAATTGAGAAGATGACGGGAATTGCGGCAAAAGATATTGTGGGAAAGGGCAATTACGAGTACTCCCTTCCCTTCTATGAAGAGAGAGGGCCAGTGCTCATAAATCTGGTTTTGCATCCCGATCTGGACCATTCGAAAAGGTATGAGGGCATCAAGCGGGAGGAGGACGGCACACTGGTGGCAGAGACATTCATACCTGAGATGCATGGCAGGCCGGTCTACCTTCTGGGGTCTGCCGCCGTTCTCTACGATTCGGAGGGCACTGTCTACGGAGCTATCGAGTCCATACGGGACATCACAGAGAGAAAGATGGCGGAGGAGGACCTTAAGAGCGCCAGGGACAGGGCGGAGTCGGCCACATTCGCCAAATCCAGGTTCCTGGCCAATATGAGCCATGAGATTCGCACTCCCATGAATGCTGTGATCGGAATGTCAGATCTCCTCCTGCAGATGGATCCGCTGATAGAGCAGAGGGACTATCTGGAGACAATTAAAAACAGCGGCAATGCGCTGCTGGCCATCATCAACGACATTCTGGACTACTCCAAGATAGAAGGAGGCAAGCTGGAGCTGGATATTCATCCCTTCGATCTCGCGGAGTGCATCGAGACCTCCATGGACCTGGTGGCTGCCAAGGCGGCAAAGAAGGGGCTTGACCTTGCCTATTTTCTGGAGGAGGGCGTTCCCTCTGTGATTGTCAGCGACGAGGTCAGGCTGCGCCAGGTTCTGATCAACCTCCTCGGAAACGCAGTGAAGTTTACGGAAAAGGGCGAGGTGACTGTGACAGTCAGCTCCTCAGCGGAGGCGGGCGGGAAGGCCAGGCTCTGCTTTGCAGTCAGGGATACGGGCATAGGCATCTCTGAGGAGGACATCAGCAAGCTGTTTCAGAGCTTCACTCAGGTTTACTCACCGACTACAAGAAACTACGGAGGAACGGGCCTGGGACTGGCCATCAGCCGCAGCCTGGTGGAGATGATGGGAGGCCGGATAACAGTCAAGAGCGAGCCCGGAAAGGGCAGCACCTTCTATTTTACCATTTTATGCTAAAATTATCCCAAATGGTTAAGAAGCTCCCCTCGCTTTCAATATTTTTCCCCTTCTACAACGAGGAGGCTAATATTGCCGCCCAAACCAAGGACGCCCTAAAAA
>Ga0209407_1002923_pt1 | contig 15411 bp, 16 predicted proteins | sample AD_JPNHG3_MetaG_FD_184410 | JGI IMG/M metagenome (GOLD analysis project Ga0209407, IMG submission 184410) | Active sludge microbial communities of municipal wastewater-treating anaerobic digesters from Japan - AD_JPNHG3_MetaG (SPAdes) (version 2) | ecosystem: Engineered > Bioreactor > Anaerobic... | reverse complement strand
AAGCGAATAAATTTTTCTTTTGCTTCTTTCAGGGTTTCATTAGGTAAAACTCGAAATCCTCTTTCAAAACAAACACTTTCATAAAAGATATTTTCATATTCTCTAATAGGAATGTTTTCTTCTTCTGATAATTTTATTAACTGTTTTCTTACTTTTTCAAATTTTTGATGAGCATATAAATGGGAGTCTAAATGCGTCGGTTTTTTATTGTTCAGTTTTAAAAACTTATTATATTGCGCTTTTAATTCCAAATAAATTTCTTTTTCATCGTAGTTATCATCATTGAGTAAATCTTTTGGTTTTATAAAATATCCATCCTTTATTAAACTTGGACAATTTGTCAACGGCTTCCCATAACTGATATTGGTATGTAAACCCACCTTCAAGTCAGGATTTTTGATAATTAATTCAGAAGCTAATTCAGTTGCCTTCGTATTCATCATTTGCGTTGTTGAAGTGACAACTCCCTGTTTAATACAATCATATATTCCATAAGTAACCGCATTGCTTAAGCCAAAATCATCTGCATTTATAATTAGTTTCATAATAACTCCGGCCAATAGCCCTTATTTGCTATGATTAATTCATCCAAAATTTTTTTTGCTTTTAAACCATCTATGACCGTTCTGTTTAGTGTTAATGCCGCCAATGCTTTATGATATGATTTTTCAAAAAACGCTTCGCAAGTTAATTTTTCATAAGCGTATTGTTGTTCTATTAGCCCTTTGTAAAAGGTGGAGATAGCACCAACACTAAATTTTCTCGGTCCATTTTTGTCCATAGCACAATTGACTTCAACCATTGCATCGTCAGGAATATTACTGATTGTTCCTTCATTTCTAGTAATTAAAATAAACTCTTCATTGGTATTGTTGACGATTGCTGCCGCTAAATCCACTATCATATCGGCATGCGCTTCGTTGACAGCTAATGGTGAACCTTTTGCTGTATTCTTATCAATTACTCTCTGACTTTCAAGAAAAACTTTTTTCTCTCTTCCGTTGATGATTTCGTTGGTCCTTGTATAGTTTGGATTTAATTGACTGACTTTATACTCAGGATATAAATAATATTGAAGATAAGTGTTTGGTAAATACTCAGGATAATTTTCAAGTATTTTTTTAACCATCGCATAAGTATCCAGCCATGATTGATCTCTTTCTTCCTTATCGGCTGGTTCAAATCCATTTTTTAAAATTGTTTCTTTTATAATGGGAGCTAAGTCAACTCCTTCCTTATTGTATAAGTTTTTAAACCAACCAAAATGGTTCAATCCAAAATAAACAGGTTGTAATTCCTTATAGTCAGTACTGACTATTTTCCCATAGGATTTTAATAGATTAATTGGCTGATCACAGATATTCAATATCCTCTTATCTTCAGGGAATACTTTATCTAATGCAAAAGCGACGATTGCGGCTGGATTTGTATAATTCAATATCCATGTATCCTTACTTCTTTTTCTAACATCATTGACTATTTCAATCATATCCGGGATGGATCTTAACCCATAAGCAAATCCCCCTGGACCACACGTTTCTTGACCAACAACCCCATACTTTAAGGGAATTTTTTCATCCAGTTCTCTCATTTTAAAACCACCACTTCTAATTTGGCAAAAAACAAAATCAGTATTTTCATAGGCGATTTCTTTTGATGTTGTATAGATTACCTTTACCTGCTCATTTTCTTCTGAAAATAAAATCTGAGCAAACTTTCCGATGGGTTCTTGTCTTTTTTCATCTATATCATATAAGACCAATTCCCTTAATGGCAATTTGTCTTTTTTTATGCATAAACTCTTGAGAAGGCCAGGAGTCCAGGTGCTTCCACCACCAACTATTGTTATTTTGTATTTTGTATCGTCCATTATGAAACCCCTTTCAATACAATTTTATTATAAAATCTATACTTTTATAAATCAATTACAAAAAAAGTAATATTTTACAAAAAAAAGAGAAAGTTTGAATACAGCTTTCTCATTATTTCTTTTTTATATATGAAGTAGCAATGATATTGAGAATAAATAACATCGGTACTCTTGAGGAAATATCGGAAACATTTGTAGGGCTATGTTCCGTACAAATGCTTAAATTGATGTCTCCTATTTTCGACAATTCATTTTCAGTATTTCTCGTTATGGTTATCACTTTTGCTCCCCTACTTTTGGCAATCTGAGCTGCCCTTACTACTTGATGAGTATTTCCACTCAAACTGCAAGCTATTAGCATATCATTACTTGTCATCGACTCACAGGCAAGGTAGGCAATATGAGTATCTTTATAATTATAGTTCGAGCGATTGTACGTTAATAGTTGTTTTGAAACATAGTCTAGAATTGTTGAAGTAAGCCCTTTTCCAAAAAAATGAATTTTCATTGGAGTTAGCAACATTTCTACTATTTCGTTTACCTTTGTTTTATCTAGCAATTTTGATGTTTCAATAATACATTCCACATTATTATTTAAAATATTCTCGAATGTTTCTTCTTTCTTGTTTTCTTCATGTTTGTTAATTTCTTCTTTGATATAAAACTTTAACTCAGAAAAACCAGAAAAACCTATTTTTTTACATAATCTTATGATACTGGTTGTTGAAAAAAACACTGTTTTCGACAAATCTTGGATATTCATTGATAATATTTCTTTTTTGTTATTATCAATGAAGCGTAAAATATCCAACTCTGCAATAGTTAACGTATTAATTGTATCAATTCCTATTTTTGTAAACATAATATTACCATTCTCCTAGTAAAGTATAACATTATTACTAATACATTATACTCGAAATGAATTATTTTTTCAAGAAGTAACCGATTATTAATTTTTTATCACAAAAAGCTGTTAACAATTTGTCAACAGCCAATTTTATTTAATATCAGGAATATAGAATGGTTTTCGGTCAAAAGCAGCAATGGGATTTGTATATTGGCCTTTTTCACCATTTGGAATTTCTTTTTCAAATGCTGCCATACGAGAATCGGAAAAATCCAACAAATATACCAAAACAGCTTCTGCTATTTGCGGTTCTTTAGGAGAACCATATTCCAATAACCCATGATGGGAAATAATAATATGTTGTAACGCCAAGGCTTCATCTGTTTTATCATATCCAAGTTTTATCGCAGATGCGTAAACTAGATTAGCACCAATAGTAATATGACCTAGTAGATTCCCCTCTTTTGTATATTCAGTGCCTTTCGGACCACTCAATTCAACAATCTTTCCCAAATCATGAAGAATAATACTCGCATGAACTAAATCTTTATTTAGAAATGGATATATTTCTAAATATCTATCGCTTAATCGTAACATCGAATAGATATGATATGCCAATCCTGAATAATAATTGTGGTGCATTGTCATTGCTGCCGGAAACAAAAAGAATTCGTTGTAATATTGTTTCATCAAATCAATGACAATATCCTTAATAACCTTATTTTGTAAGGATTCAATATATTTTTTAATCTCTTTTTGTAAGACTTCAATAGAAAGCTTAGCATATTCATAAAACTCTTCTTTTGCAATTTCATCATCTTCTGTTATCAAGCGAAAATCATTTACATTAAACTGAAGTTTTCCTTGATAATCCTTCATTGTCCCTGTAGCTACGTAAATTTCACCACTTTTGAGAAGTTGTTTTTTATCTTCTGTTAATGACCAAATTTTTACTTCAATTAAATCTTTCCCATCAAATCCAAGCAAACTCGCATAATCAGCATTGGAACTTGTTTTACGAAATTGAATATCTGTAAATCTAAGAACTAATGTCGCTTTATCAGTCGCATTAAAATCTTTAATTCTATTCATTGTTCTTCTCTCTCAATTTCTTATATTTAGGATTAGACTTAATTAGAATTTCTCGATAGGCGTTTTCAAGATTTGCCCTTGCTCCATCATCAGCATTTTGCAATTCACCCATCATTGTTAGGTTCTTAGTAACTAGTTGTTTCACTTCTGCTTGTAATTCTATTTCTAATTGGTTTATTTCCAATTCAGCAATTTGACGATCCTTCTCGTGAAGACGACGTTCATACTCTTCAAACTTATTTTGCATGCTTGTTTCTTCAACTGATTTTGATATTGGTAAATTTTTTTCTTCATAATATTCGAAAAAATTGTCTTTTTCATAGCTTGTTTGTTCTGGAGAACGCTCGAAAGCACTTCTTTCACTACTACGATAAGGACCACTCAACATTAATCCCTTATCCTTCAACAAACCTACTGTAAATATTTTAATCGCATCATAATCATTTGGTAATTGATTGAATAACACTTTATAGATAATCTCATCAAGAACTTCTTGAATATATGGACCTTCTAAATTGTTTGTCAATTTAAGAATGTCTTCACCCTTGAAGGCTAAATCACAAACTCGTTTAATCGGTAATAAACTATATTCTTTTTTAATTTTACGGCTTTTTCTTTTTGCTGTTCCTAATAAAACATTAATATAATTTGCTTGTTGACAAACTTCTAATCCATAATTGAATAATAATAAGGTATCATACTGACTTTTCGGGGTAACTAAAGCTAAATCAACAACTTTCTTTAATGTTTGTGGATTATTAGACATTGATAGTAAAGTCTCATCAATTCCCTTGTTCTGAACAAAAGCACATCCTAAAATAGTATCAATGCTTTCCGCACGATATTTCTTGTTTAACCTTTTAAATTCAGGCCCTAACACTGGAATTCTTCGATAAGCTCCTGAATCGACAATGTATGATAATGCTTTTCGAAAATGTGGACCATTGATAATATATTTTAATTCTTCCGCCATGATTTCAATTGGTATATTGGCCATTTGTCTATTAGTTCTGATAGCAAAATAAGTAGCCTTATCAATCTTAAAACCTAATTCACTAACTAAACGAAAAGCTTTTAAAATACGAATAGGCTCTTCATTAAAACGTAGCCTTGGTTTACCAATCGCTTTAATTCGTTTTTTCTGCAAATCCTCATAGCCATTTAAAACATCTGTTACTTTTCCACTATGACTCATCGCCATCGCATTAATCGTAAAATCACGACGATGAAGGTCATCAACTAAGCTTTTTGAATAATGGGATTGTAATGTCTTTCGACTTTCGCTACGAACTTCTTCTTTAAATGTTCCAACGATGTATTCAAATTCGCCTAAGTACAGCCTTACTAAACCATCGCTAATCACTTCCACACGATTGTTTGTAAAGATGGAGCGAACGTTTTCTGGAGTAGCACTTGTACAAATTTCTATGATGTTAAAATCAATTCCTAAAATCTTATTTCTTACTACTTCACCAGTAAAATAAGCTTCACAGCCATTATTTATTAATGATTTTAGAATTTCTTTTCCTTTTTCTAGATATTTTTCTCTTTGGATTATCATAAATACACCCTTATTTTTATTATCCTATATTACTATAACCTATTATACAATAATATCAATCCTTTTTCTATGTTTTTTTTGTTTTTTTAGAAATTTCTTGGTTTTCGTTGCTTTTTATTCTATAATTTAGTTAAGGTGATAGTTATGCGTACCATTGATAAACCCTATTTTTATAAACAAACAATCAACCGCAGTCGTTTTATTTGCTCATTATATCCTATTAACAATCTAGATGAAGCAAATCAAATACTAGCCCAAACAAGGAAACAATATTATGATGCTACTCATAATTGCTATGCTTATATCCTTGGTGATGCTGGTGAAGTAACTAAGAATAGCGATGATAAAGAGCCTGCTCAAACAGCAGGAATAGTCATCTATGAAGTTTTAAAAAAGCATAATCTGACAAACATCCTGGCGATTGTTACTCGTTATTATGGCGGAATAAAACTAGGCGCTGGAGGATTGATTCGAGCTTACAGTTCCTCAACAAGCCAAGCTGTTAATCAAGCAGAATTGTTAGAAATTATTCCTTGTCTTGTGATTGAAATCACTTATGACTATGTCTACTCTAATGCAATCAGTGCTCTTTTTACCCCTGAACAAGAATTAGAAAAAAACTTCGCTGATCAGATAAGTTTCAAATATTTAATCCCTGCTCATGAAAAGGATAAAATCATAGAAAAAATCACTTCAATCACTAAAAACACAGCAACTTTCAAAATCCTCCAAGAAATAACCAAACCTTTGAAGAACCCTAACTAGCGTCTAAAAATACGCTGGTTTTTTCGTTTTTAAGCCGTTTTCAGCCTTCAAACAACTAATTAATCACCCTAAGCGTTTCAACGATTTAAACCGATTTTAACAATTTTCATTTTTTTTAATTTTTTCTTGCTATTCGTCATTTAATATGATATTATTTTGATTGTCAAAATATTTGATAATCAAAATAAAGGAGAAAAATATGACTCAAAAAATCGCAACTATTGTATGTGGAAACTCAGGAATTGATTACATTAATCATCAATATTCTATCGATGTCTTTCGTTCTATTCTATTCATTGATCAAGAAGAGTACACTGACTTTATCGATATTACTGCTGATAACTTTTACAAACAACTAAAACTTAATCCAAATCTGGATATTAAAACTTCCCAGACTGCAACAGGCTTCATGCTTGACGTGTATAAGCGTCTAGAAAAAGAAGGCTATACCGATGTTATTGTTGTAACTATTTCTAGCAAATTAAGTGGCACTTATCAAAATGCCATCCTTGCTGCAGACATGACAGAAAAATTAAAAGTTCATGTTTTCGATTCAAAATCTGTTGCTTATCCAGAAGCGAAACTCGCTTTAGTCTGTGCTGAAATGGCAAATAACAACCATAGTGTTGATGAAATATTAGCAAAATTAAAACAAATCAGGGACAATACTAAAATTTACTTCACCGTTGACACCTTGAAATTCCTCGTAAAAAATGGTAGATTAAGTGTAGCCAGAGGTTTTCTTGGTAATCTATTCAAACTAAAACCTCTTCTTCAAGTTAGCAAAGAAGGGGTTATTGAAACAATTGAAAAAATTAGAACCAGCAAAAAAGCGATGGAACGCTTAAAAGAAAAGTTCTTTGAAGAGACAAAAGATATTGAAATCGAACCTTTTGTAATCTATACCATAGATAAAAATCTAGCCGAAACTCTAGCATCAGAAATAAAAGCGCGATATCCATATATCACGGAGATTCCTTTACAACCATTGACCCCAGTGGTTGGTGCTCATGCTGGTCCAGGCGCTTACGCTATTGGCTACATTAAAAAATAAAAATACGGGAAGGAAAGATCGTTTTGCAGAAATCAAAATTACTAATTAATGAATTGCTTGTAGAGGTGTTTAATCACATTTTAAGCATCGAAGAAGAAACCCTACGAAAACGGGGGATTAAACTCTCGATGAATGAAATCCATATTCTAGAAGCAATTGAAAACGAGGTCGAACCTACCATGTCTAACTTAGCTCGAAAACTAAGAGTAACGATGGGTACACTAACGACAAATATCAATCGTTTAGTAGAAAAAAAATATGTTTTACGTTATCAAGAAGAATCTGATCGACGCAAAGTTTTGGTAAAACTCGATGCATCTGCATATCCAATTTTAAAAGAACATAGTAAATTTCATAACGAAATGATCGATTCTCTTTTTTTAGACATGAATTTAGATGAAGATGAGGTCTTAATTAAATCCCTGGAAAACATTTCAAATTATTTTAAAAACAAATATTAATCGTTCATTTTGCCTCAATTAATGCTGACATTAAATCGATACTTAATTGACTTTTTCCTCAAAAAAGTGTATATTGTGCATAGGAAATAGTGTTAGGTGAAGGTTTATGTCAGTTTTAATTTGCGACAATCTAACTAAAATTTATAAAGATCACAATTCAATCAAAAATTTTAGTTATAATTTTCTTGATAATCAAATATATGCCATTATTGGAAGAAGCGACTCCGGTAAAGAGATGCTATTACAATTAATGACTGCAAATATAAAACCTTCTGAAGGAAATGTTTATGTTGATGGTGATTTCCTAACAAATAATAACGAGAACCTCAAGAGATTATGCTATATTCCTAAAAACACCGTTTTTCCTGATTATATTACAGTAAAAACTATTTTTCGAGAAATGCAAGAAAAATATCCAAAATGGGATAATTTTTATGCTTATTTTTTATTAGAACACTTCAACATCAAAGCAAACGCAACCTTTTCCTCTCTTTTAAAGAATAAAAAGTGTTTGCTTTTCAACATCATAGCCTTAGCTTCTAAAGCGAACATTACTTTTTTTGATGATTCTATCGAAGATGTCGATATCAAAGATCGTTATGATTTCTTTTATTTCCTATATTCTCATCATCAATATTATCCCCGCACTATTATTTTTGCTATCGAAAATGTAGATGAAATTGACTATATCTTTGATAAAATCCTATTTTTAGATAAAGGAAAATTAATTGAATTCTTCACAACAGAAGAAATAAAAAATAATTTTTGTTATCTTTCGGGAAAAGCTGAGGTTTTAAAATCATTAATCAGTGGAATTAAAGTCATTGGTGTTGAAGACCGCGGGAAATATTTAACTGTGTGTATCCGAAAAAAATTAAATAAGGATGAAATCAGGAAATTCCAAAAATATTTGATTAAAATATCCGAAGTACCCATTCAAAAAATCTTTATTTATTTAATCAAATTAAGAGAATTAAAAGAGAAAAAATTAGAACAATAACTATAAGGTCCAATAAATGGACCTTTTTTATATGTTCTTTATGATTTTTATCCTTTTAAAACAAGAAAACACCAAAGACGAATCTCTTTGGTGTTTTTGTATTGTATTTATAATTTACAGTGAACCTATTATTAGTTTTATTGCATAAACAATTGCAGCAAAAGCAAAAGCAACAAGAAAAGCTAACGATATGCTTAAAACAAGGGTCAATAATTTAATTTGCCATGTTGAGTTGGGGCGAAAAAACTTTGAAAAATCAAGTGCCATAAAAGCATGATAACAAGCAAACGCTAGTGGTATAAAAATAACAAAAAACCACATTAAAACTAAATAATCAAACATTTATTTCTTCCTCGTATCTACCTAGGATAAATAACAAATCTGATAAACGATTTACATATTGTAATGCTTCTTTCGATACTCCTTGTTTTTTTGCTAGAGAGACCATCCGGCGTTCAAAACGGCGACATACTGTTCTAGCAACATGAATTGAAGCACTGGAAGGTTTTGTTCCTAATTCGATAAAACTATTTACTTTTGGTAATTTGCTACTGTATTCATCAATCGTTCTTTCGATTTCTTCAACATCTTCTTTAGAAATCTTGATTTTCCCATATCCTATCGCATCCCCACTGACAATAAACAGTTTTTTAATAATCGTTTTAATTAAAGAAATTATCTGACTATCATTGTTAAGAGTGGTTGCCAGCGTAAGGTGAGCAATCAATTCGTCTACTGTTCCCTCTACTTCGATTCGCAAGTCGTCTTTATCAACACGTTCTGTGATAATTGAAGTTGTAAGATTATCCCCCGTTTTAGTATAAATTTTCATAGTTTATCCACTCCTTTAATCGCCTTTGTATATTTAAAACTACCTTGTTCCGTATAGTCGGTCTCCACAATCTCCCAAACCAGGAATGATAAATCCTTTATCATTTAATTTTTCATCAAGAGCAGCAAGGAAAATATCTACATCAGGATGTGCTTCTTGTACTCGTTTAACTCCTTCGGGTGCACCAACAAGCCCGACATAACTAATATTTTTTGCTCCTTTTCTTTTTAATACATCAATTGTATGGACAACACTTCCCCCTGTAGCTAACATCGGATCAATGACCAAAACAACTGCTTCTGTTATAATACTAGGAAATTTAGCGTAGTATTCTTTTGGTTGTAACGTGGTTTCATCACGGTACAAACCAATATGACCTACTTTAGCGGTAGGAATTAACGTGGTAATCCCATCAACCATTCCTAATCCTGCTCGCAGAATTGGAACTACTACAACTTCTTTTGCCAGGACAGATGTCTTTGCAATGCCCACTGGAGTTTTTACTTCAATTTCTTTTGTCGGTAAATCTCGAGTTACTTCATAAGCCATTAATATACCAATTTCTGATACAGTCTGGCGAAAGTCTTTTGTCCCTGTTCTTTCATCGCGAACTAATGCTAGTTTATGATGAATTAGGGGATGGTTTAAGATTACAAGTTTTCCATTCATTTTTCTTCTACCTCTTTAATCATATTCACTCGTCTTGAGTGCCTTTCTCCTAAAAAGTTTTCTTCTAAAAAGATAAGGACGTACTTAATTGCTTCTTCGAAAGGAGTATATTTCGCGCCTAAGCAAATAATATTACTATCATTATGTTGGCGTGATAATTTCGCTACATCTTCATTCATAACTAATGCTGCTCTAACGCCTTTAAACTTATTGGCTACAATCGACATACCAACCCCTGTTGTACAAATAAGGATTCCTTTTGTATCAATAACATTTTGAACATCACGAGCTACGCGTCGTGCATAAAAGGGATAGTCAACACTTTCAGGACCGGAGCAGCCTTGGTCAATTACCTTGTATCCTTTTTCTTTTAAAGCGATTATCAATTGCTCTTTTAATTGATAACCTCCGTGATCGCTTCCAATACTAACAATCATAGTTTTTTCCTCCTGTTTAGCATTATATCATAAAATAATCTCAGTTTCTAGATAAAAAAGAATATTAAAACATTTAATTTCATAAAAAAAGTATGGCTCTTGCCACACTTAATTAAATTATTTATAAGAGGATAAAACTTCAGTCAATAACTTAGGATTATCCGTCATTATAGCATCTACTCCCATATCAATTAGCGTTCGCATATCAGCTTCTTGATTGATTGTCCAATACTGTACGGCAATATTGTATCGATGAGCTCTATCAATATAATTTTGTTTAGCTAATTGTAATTTTATTCCCTTTATTTTATAAGACATTGGTATTTGCAAACAAACAAATGAGCCTTTATAAAGCAAATTAATCCGTAACATTTGTGTAATGATAAATTTTGCTGCTGTTCCAATCGAAGCACCTGTTAATAATTCAGGATAAGTTTTCTCTAGGTATTGGGAAATCTCTGTATGGAAAGTACCAATTACTACTTTATTAACTAAATTAGGGTAATCAAAAGTTAATAATCTGTGTAATATATCAGCTGCTTCTTTCCCCAAATCTCCATCATTCTTTATTTCAACAATATATAATAATTCAGGATATTCTTCGTAATATCTTGCAAATAAATCAGCAATTCTTACAATATTTAAATTGTTTGCTGCAATTACTTCTTTGCGGTTTTCATTACTTACCCCAGATAATAAATTTTCATACGGTTTGTTTTGCTCTTGATCGACAAACTTATAGCCAAAATTAAAATTTTGTAATTCCTCATAAGTATAATTAATAACATAATGACGTTCTGTATTCCCTGTTATTTCTTCAACATCACAATAAGAATTAATATACATATTATGAATAATCACCAATTGTTTGTCTTTTGTTAGACATAAATCCATTTCTAAAACATCAACTTCATATTCCTTCATACAGGCATCAAATGCTTTAATCGTATTTTCAGGATTTAAAATTTTTCCGCCGCGATGTGCAACAACCATCGGTTTATTTTCTGTTGTAATAAATGGGTTTTCTTCGATTACATGTTTTGGGGGAATTAAATTAATAACAGTCATGAAAACAGCAATAATTAGCACAATTAACAATAATATTTTAAACCTTTTCTTCATTGTTTTTCCCTTTTTTCTTTTATTTTTCTTTACTTACTTTGTTTATTTTGTTGGTTATTTTAGTGATATTGAAATTTTCAATTTTGTTTCTGATTGTTTCTAGTACTGAGCTTGTTAAGGTTTCACTAGAATTGATAATTTTTTCAGCTGACTTCATAATAGTATTTGCATTATTTGCAATTTCTTTTATTTGCTTATCTAATTTATCTAAAGGTTTATCTAAAATTTCCCTTTTCATCTTTTCAAAATCATCGATAATAGCTTGACTATCTCTAAATTGTTCCTCTTCTTCCATTTTGTTCAATAATAATTCTTTGTACTTCAAGCTTAAAGCAGAAACAATACTTAAAAAGGTTATGAAGTATTGTGGTCTAACCATATACATTTTCTCGTATCCTTCAATGCGACGAATAGGTACATCGTTCGCTTGGTCCCATTCTAGTTCACTAATTAATAGCGCATATTCACATTGCTTTTTATGGCGATCTTTATCTAATTTTGCATAATGGTCAGAATTTTTCTTCTTATTAGTAGAATTAGGGTCTTCGCTCTTCATTTCACAAACTACTGAAGTAAGCATCTCTTTTTCTTGTTTTTCTTCCGTCGCGTAGACTTTAAAAATATAATCCGCTTTTGTTCCTTTTACTTCCCCTTCTGTTTTAATTGAAGTATTATCTTTTTCCCAAGAACAAGTTTGAAAACCGCTTTGTGAATAACTAATATATTCATTATCACACCAGTTTTCTAGTTCTTCACCTATTCTCTTTATGTTTAGTGATGATTTTGCTAGTCGCAAATTATTAATTTCTTCTTTCTGAGCAAACAACTCTTTTTGTAGTTCTTTTTCTTTTTCACTGACAGCAATTGTTATTTCATTTTCTTTTGCTTGTAATTTAAGTTGTAATTCTTGGATGGTTTTTTGTAATTCACTTTCTTTTTTAGCGACCGCAATTACAAGCTCTGCTTCTTTTTCTTTTGAAAACATCTCTTTTTGATGTTCTAAATCTTTTTTATACCTGGTTATTTCTTCTTTTAATTTTTCCGTTTGAAAAGCGATGTCTCGTTCTTTCTCAGCGTTTAATTTTTCTTGCACATCTTTTAACCGCTTTTGATATTCCTCATCTCTTCCTTCTTCAATCCTTTTGATTAATGAAGAATTATCGACTTGATTAAGAGATAACAAATCAATTTCATCTCCTTTTTTCGCATCAACATTTAATCGTATTGTATTGGGATCAACGATAATAACGTTTGTTATCTTAGCCATATTTATTCTCCCCTCTTTCTTTCTTTTAATTATACTAAAAAAGTCCATTTAAAACAAGTTTTATAAAAAACTCTCCTATAGAAAATATTAATTAAGAAATCTAAATTAACTATTACAGGCAACAAATTCTCTCATCATTGTTTTGTACTCTTTTGCTTACTTTTTTATTTTTTCCTTAACAAAGCAATTCTTCCATGATATAATTATAAAAACTAATTAATGTGAGGTAAAGATATGTTAGTAGTTGCGAAATTTGGCGGTTCTTCCGTTGCCAATACAAGTCAATTTCAAAAAGTAAAAGCTATTGTTGAAGCTAAAGAAAACAGAAAAGTGATTATCGTTTCTGCTTTAGGAAAAAAAGAAAAAAACGATAGTAAAATAACCGATTTACTCTATTTACTTCATGCTCATTTACGTTATTCTGTTCCTTACGATAATGTTTTTTCCATGATTAAGAATCGTTTTTGCAACATCAAAGAAGAATTACAATTACAAATAGATTTAGAAAGCGAATTTAATCAACTAGCAAAAGAATTAAACAAGGAGTTATCAATGGAATATCTAGCCAGCCGCGGCGAATATATCACATCAAAAATGGTTGCCGAATATCTTGGTTATACCTTTGTTGATGCAAAAGATTTAATTTGTTTTGACTACAGTGGTTTAGTTAATGATAAAGAAACCGAAAAAGCGATTAATGAAGCGTACCAAAAATATCATAAAATAGTCATCCCCGGTTTTTATGGAGCCTATCCTAATGGAACAATTAAAACCTTTTCTCGTGGTGGCTCTGATATTACTGGAGCAATTGTCGCAAAAGCGTTAGGTGCGACTGTTTATGAAAATTGGACCGATGTCTCAGGAATTCTAATGGCAGATCCTAAAGTGATTGATAATCCAAAACGAATCAATCAAATCACCTACAACGAATTACGAGAACTTTCTTATATGGGCGCAAGTGTCCTTCATGAAGAAACAGTTTTTCCTGTACAGGAAGGAAATATACCAATTAATATTCTCAACACAAATGAACCAGAAAATCCTGGAACAATTATTACAGAGAATTGTGATGATAATTCACAAATCATTACTGGTATTGCTGGTAAAAAACACTTCACTTCCTTCACGGTTACTAAAACACATAATGCTGATAAACTAAGTGTTTTAAGAGCAGTATTAAATGTTTTTGATAAATACAAGGTTAATGTTGAACATATTCCAACGAGTATAGATAGTTTTTCTGTCGTTGTAGCAAATAGTGATGTTGAAAAGTGTATTTATGACTTGGTAAGTGAAATTAACAAAAACGAAGAAGTAAAAAATATCATAGTTGATAATGATATTTCATTAATCGCTGTTGTTGGCAGAAATATGGTAACAAAACCTGGTATTTCTGGAAAAGTATTTGGAATCATCGGCAATGAAAATATCAATATTAAAATGATTGCCCAAGGTTCTCAAGAATTAACGATTATCGTAGGTGTATGTAACAAAGACTTTGAAAAAACCATCAAAGCCGTTTATGACAATTTAGTAAACTAAGAATTAACCGTTATTTAAAAATAACGGTTTTTATTATTCTCTGTGAACCTCTTGATATTTATAAAGGTAATGTTATAATTTATATGCAAGGAGGGAACCTATGAAAGAACTCACTAAATACAAATTAAATGCTACAATTCGTTATTTTGGTGATGCTTTTTTTTATCCCTTTTTTGCTTTATATCTCATCAACAGTGGTCTTACTGAAGCCAAAATCGGGTTTATTTTATCCATTACCCCCATTGTTGCTATTATCGTTAACCCTATTTATTCCCATATTTGTCAGGATGTGAAAATAACAAGAAAAGTGCTTCGTGTTATTACGATAGTTGAAGCCTTAATTATCCTTGCTATTTCTTTTTCGAAAAACTTTTACCTTATCTCAGGACTCGTAGTCTTACTAGCTGTTTTTGGTTCAAGTCATTATGGATTACTCGATTCACTAACCGCAATTTATGCGAGCGAAACAAAAATAAATTATACGAATATCCGTATCTTTGGTTCCATTGCCTATATTATTGCCACTACATTAGGTGGTTTTGTCATTCAATATTTAGGGTTTCAATTTTGTTTTGCTATCGCTTGTACTGCCTTTATCTTATCTGGTATCCTATATCAATTCTTGAAACCAATTGAGCTTAACGAAGAAGAACAAAAAAAAGAAAAACCACGTTATCAAGTATTATTGAAGAATAAAAAATATGTCTTCTATGCTTTATTTTATGTAATCATGATTGGTACAACGGTCAGTGGAGAAGCTTTTTTTCCTACTTATTTAGAATCTCGCGGAATCACTTCTGATCAATATGGACTGATCTATTCGTATTTTGTCCTCTTTGAAGTTGTAACTATCATTATTCTCAATAAATATTTCAAAAAAGCAAATTATCAT
>Ga0209407_1002917_pt1 | contig 15435 bp, 9 predicted proteins | sample AD_JPNHG3_MetaG_FD_184410 | JGI IMG/M metagenome (GOLD analysis project Ga0209407, IMG submission 184410) | Active sludge microbial communities of municipal wastewater-treating anaerobic digesters from Japan - AD_JPNHG3_MetaG (SPAdes) (version 2) | ecosystem: Engineered > Bioreactor > Anaerobic >... | reverse complement strand
TAGGGATGGCCAGCTGGACGAAGATGGGCCCGATGACCTGGATGGAGATGGCAACATAACTTATATGAGGAAAAGGGATCCTAAAGGAAACTACCGGAGCAATCCTGATAACCCTATGATTATGGAGCCCTGCCTGCCGGGAGAAAAAGGTGAATTTATTTTTCTTGGTTCAGAAGGGATTGACAAGGACGGAGACGGTTTGATTAATGAAGACGGTCCAGGTGGATATGACATGAACCGGAATTTCGGCTTTAACTGGCAGCCTAATTATGTCCAGCGCGGTTCTGGTCCCTATCCTTTTGCCTGGCCTGAGACCAGGGCCATCAGGGATTTTATCATGGAGCATCCAAATATCATGGGCGCTCAGACTTTCCATAACAATGGTGGCCTGATTCTCCGCGGTCCAGGAGCCAGGAATCTGGGTGATACCCTGCCAGCTGATCGCCAGGTTTATGATTTTATCGGGAAAAAGGGCGAGATGATTCTTCCCGGTTACCGTTATATCGTCATATATAAGGATATGTACACTGTCTACGGCGGCAGTGTTGATTTCATCTACAATCTTCTTGGCATTTTCACCTTCTCTAATGAACTGGATTTGGAACAATATGTTGGGACCAGCCGGGCTGAGCGCACAAGGACTGCGGAGGCGGAAGAATCGAGTGCCAGAAGGAGATTCAGCCCTGTCGGCAATCCGGAGGAAATTATTTATCACCAGCTGGTCTTGATGGGCGAGCAACTGGTGGAATGGAAGTCATATAAACACCCACTCTATGGCGAGATTGAAATCGGCGGAGTCAAAAAAATGGGACGCCGGGTACCGGCTTCGTTTCAGCTGCCTGAAACCTGCCATCGAAATGCCGCCTTTTGCCTCTATCATGCCGACCAGCTTCCCCGGCTAAATCTGGAAGAGGTTAAAGTCAAAAGGCTGGATAGTGGCCTTTTCCAGATTGATGTTAGAGTTGGGAACAAGCAGGTTACTCCCTCCATCTCGGCTTTAGCTGCTCAGAAAAAATTGCATCGACCGGATATGATAAGAGTTAAAGGAAAAGCCAGAATAATTTCAGCCGGGATTCTGGCCGATCGCTTCCGCGAACTAACCGAGCCAGTGAAGGTCAGGGAGGACTATTTTCTGGTCGAAAATGGTATTCCTGGTTTTGGTTATGTCGATTTCAGACTGCTGGTCGATGGTTCAGGTGAAATTAACTTAATCTATGATTCGCTTAAGGGTGGTTATCTGGAAAAGAAAGTCAGCCTGAAGTAGCCGGCTTAATGGTCGTTTTTATCCTGCGGAAACCTGTATCGCGCTTATTTCTTCTTTAACTCAGACGGAATTTCTGGCTGGCTGAATCGGGTTAGTACCTTATTCATAGTTTTTTTGGAATTTAGCTGGCCGCCTTCAGAGCAACTGACAAGACCGTCCTGCCGGGGCCATGTTAATACTTATTATCAGTAACGTCCTGACCCTGAGCCATTCTATTTCTTACCCGCCCAGAAGTCAGGTTCCAGTTCGGAGCGGAAAGCGATATTTTGGCTGCCAACCGAATAAAATTCTTATTCCCCGCCAATCTGCAAGCTCTTAATCCTGATAGTTGGGGCTGTTATTGTTCGGTTAAGATCCAGGTCATTCCCAACCAGGTCGAGGCCATTAAATATTTCGTCAGCGCTACCGGCGATGGTAATTCCTTTTACCGGAAAGGCGATCTTCCCATTTTCAATAAAAAAGCCAGCGGCACCGCCACTGAAGTTTCCATTAACCGGATTGATTCCGTAGCCAGTAACTTCTTTGACCAGTACTCCTCGACTGGTACTTTTAATAATTTCCTCCGGACTGGTATGACCTACCGCCAGATAAAAATTATGCGGTCCGATTCCGGGTAGATCCGAAAAGCTACCCCGACTGGCGTTGCCGGTGCTCTTAACGCCGGCTCTTCTGGCCGCATAAGCGTTGTATAAAAACCCTCTGAGGACTCCCCTATCGATAATGGTTCTGGTCTGAGTGGGAACGCCTTCTCCATCGAACGGGGCGCTGGCCAGCCCTTTTTCCCTTGTTCCATCATCAATAACAGTCATGAGCTCTGAGCCAATTTTTTGCCCCATCTTCTTCCCCAGGAAGCTGGCTCCCTGCAAAACTCTTTCACCATTAATAGCCTGGATTATACCACCAAGAATGGCATAGGCCACCTCTGGATCAAGAATGACAGCTGCCCTCTGAGTTTTTATTGGTCTGGGGTCAAGCATTTCAACTGCTTTGCGGGCGGCATTGCTCGCTACTTCTTCGGCCGGCTTAAGGTCAGAGAAATAACGCCTGCTGCATGATTCATAGCCACTTGATTTTTGCTCTCCTTTTTCAGCGATAACACCGAGTCCATAACCACAGCCGGTTGATTTGTAGCTTTTGACCCAGCCTGAGGAGCTGGCAATTAAAATCAGACTCTCGCTTTCGCCATAACTGGCACCGGCACTTCTGGTTATACCAGGCTTTTTTAAGGCCAGACCTTCCACCTCCTTGATTAAAGAGAGCTTACGTTCCAACGGCACTGTTTGGAGCTGCGGGTCATAGAGTCCTTTGACTTCTGTTTCGCCAGCCTCAACGGGCAGCTGATTGTTTTCATCAGGGCTGACTGCCCTGGCCAGCTGCAGAGCCCGGTCAACTGTCTTCTTTAGACTTTCTGTTTTTAAATCATTGACAAAGGCAAACCCCAGCCTTTTTCCAGCCACCACCCTGATGCCCAGCCCATAGCTCTGAGCCTCCTGAATACTTTCTACCTGTCCATTTCTAACTTCCAGATTGAGCTGGCGATTGTCTTCAAGATAAACCTCAGCTTGCTCAGCACCTCTGTTCAGACAATCTTTTATGACCTGTTCAGCTAATGCTCGATAATCCATGCTTTCCTCCTAGCCTCTTTGCCTGGTACCACCGACGTTAATTCCCCTGATCCTGACCGTAGGCTGGCCAGCGGTGACTTCAGCTGACTGCCCTTTACCACAAATTCCGGGCCCAAAGGCCAGATCATTGCCAATAGCGTCTATCCTGGTGATTATATCCAGACAGCTGCCGATTAATGTAGCTCCTTTGACTGGAACGGTCTTTTTGCCATTCTCAATCAGGTAAGCCTCCCGGCAGGTAAAATTAAAGACTCCGGTCGTTGGATCAACACTGCCGCCGCTCAAGCTTTGAACATACAGACCGCTTTTAGTTGTGGCGATTATATCTTCTGGTTTATCCTGGCCTTTCTCAATAAAAGTATTGGTCATGCGTGGTATCGGATAATAGCGGAAACTCTCCCGCCGTCCATTGCCTGTTCTTTCCATGTTGAGCTGCCTGGCTGAGAGGATATCAGTCATGAATTTGACCAGGACCCCATTTTGAATCAGAACGTTTCTCTTCATCTGGGTACCTTCATCATCAAAATCAGTTGTGCCGCGGAAGCCGGGCAGACTGCCATCATCTACCATAGTGAAAATATCGGTTGCCACTTTTTTACCCAGCTTGCCGACAAAAGCACCTGTTTGTCTGGCGATATTATCAGCCTCCAGCGGATGGCCAACCGCTTCATGAACCAGGACGCCGCCCCAGCCGTTTTGAATGACCACATCCATCTTCCCGGCGGGTGCATCTTTTGCTTCCAGCATGGCTATTGATTCTCTGGCTGCTTCTTTAGCTGCTTTCTCGGGGGATTCTTCTTCAAACATCTCCAGCCCGGCGTGCCGGCTGAGCCTTTCTCTTCCCATATGAGAAGACCCCTTATCTACAGCCAGTGTCTGCACAATAAAGAAAATAAGCGGCAGACTGCTCTTGACCAGCAGTCCTTCACTGTTAGCGATCAGGCGGTCTCTGGTCTCATCATAATAATCAATCGAAGCCATCTTAATCCTTGGATCATAGCTCAAAGCTGCCTCCTCTGCTCTTTTCATAATTTCCATTCTTCTGGCCTCGGCCACTTCTTCCAGAGGAATCTTAACGGTAACATAAGATGGACGTTTCTGCTCTTTGATATTTACCGGCTTTATTTTTTTAGCGGAGGAGGCAATAAATGAAGCAACCTCTGCCGCTCTTAGCAGTTTTTCTTCGCTCACCTCGTCGCTATAGGCATAACCAGTTTTATCCCCATCAATTACCCGAACTCCTGCTCCACCTACCAGACCGAAGACGGCACTTTTAAACTTACCTTCTTCTAAAAGGATAGTACGCGATATTCTGTTTTCGACATAGACTTCAGCGAAATCCCCTCCCCTCTTTAAAGCACTGGCTATAACCTTTTGAAGTAACTCTGGCGGAACTTCCAGTTTAGCCTGGTTCCCAGCGGCCAGAAGAGTTTTGACCATGGTTGGGGTTAAAGCCATGGCTACCGCCCCCTGGAAGCCAAGAGTCATAAATTTTCTTCGCCCCATCGGTTTTGATTCAGGGAAAAAGTTTGTCATGCTTGTCTCCGCTTTTATTTTTATTTTCAGCTAAAAGCCACTTTCACTTTCTGGAAAGCTTTATAAACATTTTTAACCATCCTTCCTTTTAGTCTATCTCTGGTTTCAGGTCAAGCTAAATTATTAATAACCCCGATCGGTTGGTTTTTAGCGGACACTTAATTGAAGTCACTTAATCCAGGGAAACCTCGTCCAGATAATCAGGGATGATCGTTGACCAGTTCATTTTGTTCTTAATCTCACCAGCAAAGTTTTCTATGACTTCTCGTTCACCATGCACAAGAAAAAGTTCATGGGGCGGTGTCTTTAGATAACCAAGCCATTTGAATAACTGACGGTGATCAGCATGGGCAGAGAACCCCTGCACCTGCTCAATGGAGGCTTTGACCGGATAATACTGACCGTAAATGCGCACCGGGGACTGACCATCCAGAATTTGCCGGCCGAGAGTTCCCCTGGCCTGATACCCGACAAAGAGGATAGTTGATTCAGGCCTGGTAATATTGTTGACCAGGTGTTGTTTAATACGTCCACCAGTACACATCCCCGAGCCAGCCATAATAATGGCTGGTTTCGTAATTTTGGCAATGGATTGAGAATCTCTGAAATCCCTGATCAATTTCAGCCCTGGAAATTCAAACGGATTATGCCCCGAGGCAAAAAGCTGCCTGGCCTCAGCATCCAGACAGTCCAGATGATGGCTGAAAACATCAGTTACATTAACCGCCATCGGGCTGTCCAGAAAAACCGGTACCGACGGTATTTTCCTTCTTCTGATCAGGTTATTTAAATGATACATTAACTCCTGGGCGCGCTCGATAGCAAAAGTGGGAATGACCAGATTTCCCTGGCGACTGACGGTTTGGTTGATGACCTGGGCCAGCCTCTCCGAGATCAGACCTGATTCTTCATGATCACGGTCACCATAAGTGGATTCAAGGAAGATATAGTCAGCCTGCTGAAAAGTGTCAGGGTCTCTAACCAGCGGCTTATTCCATTGTCCCAGGTCACCAGAATAAATCAGACGCCGCTTGGAACCGTTGTGTCCGGTTAAAATCTCGACCATAGACGAGCCAATGATGTGACCAGCCTCATAAAATCCAACTTTGACTTCCGAATTCAGATTGATTTCTTGACGATAATCAACTGCCTCTACCAGTGGCAAGGCTCGGTCAACATCGGCAACTGTATACAGAGGGATTTCCGGATGAGGACCCTGACGCCCTTCCCTCTCATGACGCTTTCTTTTTATTTCAGCATCTTCTTCTTGCAGTTTGGCTGCATCGTACAGGACGATGGGAAGAAGCTCGGCGGTGGGCCGGGTGCAGAGAATTTTCCCTTTAAACCCTTCTTTGACCAGTTTAGGAATCAGACCGCTATGGTCAAGATGGGCATGAGTCAAAAGCAGATAATCAATTCTGCCTGGAGGAACCGGGAATGGTTGCCAGTTGCGGCTGAGAAATTCTCTTTCTTGATAAAGGCCACAATCAACCAGAAAGTTTAAACCGTTAGCAGAAAGATGGTAACAAGAACCCGTTACCTGGGAAGCCGCGCCTAAGAATTTAATTTTAACCATTAACTATATCCTTTCTCGTGGAAAAGTAACTATATTCGACACCGATTAAAACCTGTCTGGCCAGCAATCTGAACAGAACAAAAGCCTGGCCTAAAAGAATAAGGGCAAAAAGGCTACCAGGCTGGGCAGGAGATAATAGGCGGCAGATAGCCAACCAGATAGCTGAGACAACAACAACGGCCAGAGTGACCAGCAGGTACAGACCCCACAGCTGGAAAAAATGGTGCCTTAAAAACTTAAAAGCAGAGGCATAAGAGGCTGTAACCTTTTTTGGCTCGGCCACCATAAAAATTCTGACCAGATCGAGTATAACTTTAAAAGCTGGCCAGAGAAGAGCCAGAAGAACTAAAGACAGCCAGCCGGCCAGGATAACCGGCCAGTCGCTAACTGCCTGAGCAGACCAGAAGTTAAGAGGAGCAGACAGTAATTTAAAAATAAGAAAAAAAACAGCAAGAAATGGAATAAAAAGAATAAGAGACAGTAAAAACCGGCCAAAATACCGGCAACCAGCAGCCAGGAAATTGGGGAAGGAGATTCTGTTCCCCGGATTAATCATCTGACCAAAGAGTCCGCCGCTAAGAAAGACGGACAGCACAGCCGAAAGCAAGATGGTTACCAGGAGGAAAATGAAATAAGTAGCCAGCAAATTTTGATTCGTTAGAAAAATCTCGACGAGATTAAGCTCAAATGGCATTAGCGAATTTTCTGGCCAGGACAGATGTCCCAGGGCAGTTGTGAGTTGGAAATTCACCGGCAGGAGCACGATTAGAGAAACGACCATAATAATCAACCAGAGATACATAGATAATTTGAATTTCTGACTAGCTCTATCAAATCCCGACTTAAGGAAGCTAATAGCAGCCATTGACTTCTCCTTTGCCTTATAACCAGCTGGAAATGGTAAGCAGTATGTTTTGCACCAGCCAGAATAAACCGGTCGTTACGCTCATAATTTTCGTCGTCGGCCCCCTTCTGGCATAGCTGTTGTTGGATAAATTGGTATCGACCAGCCATAGGCCGTCAGGATCAAGAACAGCTTTCTTGACCCGGACTGGTTTTTCAAAATAAAAGCGCACCCAGCGGCTCTGACCATCCCATTCTTTCCAGTCGGTGCTACCATCCTCGAATTCAACTTTCAGTTTGAGGTTATAACCAGGGGCAAGCTTAATTTCACCATAACGCCTTAGCGTAATAATGGTTTCATATATGTTTTGTTTAGATCTGTCTTTTTTCGGAACGGCAGCCTGGTTGGTGGTTGCTCTAGCCTGTTTTGAACTCCCAGTCGGCAGATCATCAAAAATTCCTTGGTATTTCTCTGGCTTAATTCTTGTTTCTAGATAGCTGATGGCATAATCAAAATCCTTAGCCCCATAAAAAAATTCCTGAAAGAACCAGTTTAAATCCTGGCCAGAGATCTCATTGACCACCTCGATGAAATCTTCTGTTCGTGGATGCTTGAACCGATATCTCTGATGATAGGTACGCATGATCCTGGCCCAGGTCTCCTCCCCCAGCAGTCTTTCCAGAGTAAAGAGGGAGGTAGCAGCCCGGTAATAAACATTCAGAGAATAACTGCTCGAATTGTAAAATTTCCAGGAGGGAGTAACGATCGAATCAAGTTTGGCCACTGGACTGGAAATAACTCTGCCCAGCTGCCAGTCATAGACAGCTGGCAGTTTGAACAGCCGGCTCAAAGGCAGGCCATTAAATCTAATGGGTATTCTGCCTGGTCCATAGGCTACGGCTGAGACCTTGCCGGTTGAATAGGTATTTATGCCTTCATCCAGCCAGGCTTCCTCAAATTCATTATTGGCCACCAGCCCGTACCAGTAATTATGCCCGAATTCATGGATAATGACCCCTTCCGGAGAAAGAACATCTTTTTCCAGAAGAACAGAAGTGCCGGCGGTAAAAAGGGTTGGATATTCCATACCACCACTACCTGTCCTGAAGGGAGGATCAACCATGGTGATTGTCCGGTAGGGATAAGGGCCGTACCAGAGGCCATAATATTTTAAAGCCGCCTTTAAGGCCCGGAAGTGACGCTCAATCTGAGCCCGGTGCTGTTTTTCAATGAGGAGAATCATCCTGACATCAGGCAGTTTGATGTCTTTGACATCAACTCCGAACAGTTCTGCCATCTGCTGATATTCTTCCAGACTGACCTCCTCTTCTCCTTTAAACCACTGCTCGACTTTGATAAATCTTGGTGAGGCCGTCCAGGCAAAATCGTGAATGTTCTCCTGAGCATAGGTATAGGTAGTTTTCCCGGCCGACCGGTCTTCTGATTTTTTTATCTCTTCTCCGCAGGCTCCTACCACCAGCTCAGTGGGAACGGTAATCCTGACCTCAAAATCGGCGAAATCAGCAAAAAATTCAGAATTTAGATGATATTCATGACAATTCCAACCTTTACCTTCTTCGTAAACACCCGGTTTGGGAAACCATTGAGAAATAAAAAACCCATCCTTATAATAGCCAGTCCGAAGTCCGTTCCGCGGCACCTTCGCCTGGAATTCGATATTCAGTTTAATGGATTGTCCTGGCGCCAGAGGCTCGGGCAGAATAATCCGCAGGACAGTCTGATCATCAGGATTGGCTGGCTCATCGGGACTGATAAAAGCAGCCGATGTCAGGAGATCCTGCCCGTCTGCCGTCGTCAGTGAGGTTATTTTAATCCAGCCCCATTCCTCCTCTTTTGTTCGGTATCTTTTAAAATATCTTTCCTGCCTGGCTTCTCTGGCCAGGGTCGATAGTTCATTCTTAAAGGCATTCCAGTAGAGGTGAAAATACATGTCTGGTATATAATCCTGGCTGAGATTAGTCCAGACTATAGTTTCCCTGCCCAGCAGGCTGGCGGTTGGCGGCAGAAGTTCGACTTCCAGCTTGTAATTTACAGGCCTTGATTGAGCTGAGCAGGGAATTGCCGGTAAAAGGCTGATGAATATTACCAGAATTAGGTATCCGGTTATGGTTCCTGGCCAGATTGTTTTCTTCATTCCAACCTCTCTTTAAGATTTGAAATACCCATAAAGACTGCTGTTGATAAAATCCAGGCCCCGCTTTAAAGCTGGAAGAGCCCAGGATTGAAACCAGCTCCCTCTTATTTTTAGACCTGGCTGGCTAGCCATTCTTCCCAGGCACGACGCCGGGGAAAGAAGATAAACAGCACAGCTACTGAAATAATCAGGAGAACATAAAAATCACGATTAAGACCGGCCAGTAAAAATAAAAAAAGGCCAAACAGAGCCGGCAGCTCACTCAGGATGACCATAATAATCGATGTCCGATGAAGCTTATTCAACAGGGTTTCAGGTGTATCTCCAGGTTTTTTCTTTAACAGCCATGATTGCAGTAATCTGGCCAGAATGATAGAAACGGCTGCTAAGCCATAAAAGATATAGCGCAAGGTCTGGTGATGGGAGAGATGAGAAAAGCCGTAAAACGGAGCCAGCTTGTGTCTGATCAACTCCTCCAGAACAAAGTATAAAATTAGCGCACCGAAAACCGAATAACCAATGGCCGCAGCCAGATGATGCGTTTTTTTAATGGCTTCTTCGAGATTCATCTACTCCTCCCTTGGTGATTATATTGTTTTTGATTCAGCCGGGCAAATTTTATTTTGGAGAGGCTGGTTTTAGCTGCTGCCAGCCAGGACAGTGGCCGTTGCAGCTGCTCTTTGCCCGCTGACTTGCTCCCTGGATCTGACTTCGGGCTCTCAGCTGATATAGAGCAGGAAGCCTTTTAAATAATCGCTTTCCGGGTGGAAGATGCTGACCGGATGATCGAAAGACTGACGATGGTGGGATAGAATGCTGACCCGCCGGCCAGCCTGCAGGGCAGCTTGAAAAATTATCTTTTGAAATAGCTCTCTGTTGACATAATAAGAACAGGAAAAAGTCAATAAAAGGCTGGCTCTTTTCATTTTGCTCAGGGCCAGAGAATTCAGACGCTGATAGGCGCGGCTGGCTTGTTTTTCATCCGCCCTTTTTTTGGCAAAAGCTGGAGGATCAAGAATTACCAGGTCATAGTCAAGCCTGGTCACCTTGTTCAGAAAGTCAAACATATCCTGCTTGATTAACCGAAAAGAGGAGACTGGAAATCCATTTAAAGCCATGTTTTCCTTAGCCATTGCCAGTGCCTGAGCTGAATCATCTACCAGGTCAACTTTAGCCGCTCGACCCTTTAAAGCCGCCAGGGCAAAGCCGCCAGTATAGCTAAAACCATCTAGAATCTTTTTTCCAGCGGCCAGTTCCTGAACGAGCCGTCTCATTTCACGTTGATCCAGAAAAAGACCTGTTTTTTGAGTTCCACGCAGATAAACTTTAAATTTTAGACCACCTTCGTCAATAAGAAGTGGTTCGGCCAGCTGGCCGAACAGTAATCCTTCCTGTTCATTCAAGCCTTCTTCTTTTCTCGAGGGTAGGAGTGATTTTTCATAAATAAATTCCGGTTTGATTAATTCGGTTAAAAATTGAATGACCAGAGGCTTGAGTTTTTCCATGCCCAGAGTTGAGACCTGGATGACCAATCCAGGCTGATAACGGTCAACAATCAGACCTGGCAACGAATCACTCTCACCATTGACCAGACGGCACGCCTCGGCTGGTCCGTAAAAGTTTTCTCTTAATCTGATAGCTTCAGTTAAATTCTGACGAATGGCTTCATAGGGCCGGCCCGGGCCAAAACTGATCAGTCGCCCGGTCAGAGAACATTTCCTGTTAAAGTAACCATAACCAAGAAGATCGCCAGCTGCTGACCATACCGGATAAATGTTTCCATCGATAAAATCAGGAGGAAAAGACTCAATTGCCCCAGAAAATAGCCAGTGATGGCGGTTGAGAACCGATTTTTCTCGTCCCGGTTTAAGAATAACCCCCTTCGCTTGGCATTCTTTTCTCCGTCCTGCCTTTTTTATATTTTCCATTCTGTTTTTCCCGGCATCATCAGTTCAAAGATAATTATTGTCTTTTTCTTATTGAAAATAAACTTTTTCTGATAAATACTTGTAGGCTTGGATAGAAAAAGAACTTTTGGCCATGTTCAGGAGCAGTACTTCGCCTGGTGACAGTTTTAGCTCAATTAATTTTCTTCCAGCTAAGTCGAACTGTCAACTTGAGTTTCCCCAGTTGCCAGGGAGTGGTGAATTTTGCTCTTTGCTTTTGAGGCCGGAAAGTTTTTATCGATTATAAAACGGCTCGACTCCAGCCCCGAGAGCTTGAACTTAGTGACCGTTTAAGCGGACATTCTTTGATTTTGATGAGTTGGCCAGGAGAATGATATAAAAATATTTTTAAGGAGACAGGCAGGATGAAAGCTAAAACAGGTTTCTTGATCCTGGTGATATTAATGGCAAGTCTATCTTATCTTCAGGCGGAGGTCAGACTGCCTGATACCAGACTGCAGGGCCGGGTATTAAGCACTTCTGGACAGCCTGTTGTCCAGGCAAAGGTGAGCCTGGATAGTTCTGGCCAATCTGCCAGGACTGATGAAGAAGGCAACTTCGTCCTTGACGTCCCGGCAGGTCTGAACAAAATCAGGCTGTACATCACTCATCCTGATTATCTTGAACAGGAGTTTTTAGTTAACCTTCCGGATGAAGGGAAAATTCTCAAGTTTGTTGTCACCCCTTATATCCCACAAAAAGAAGAAGTAGTGGTCACAGCTACCCGTTTTGCCGAACCGATCACATCTGTTCCGGCGGCCAGTACAGTCATTGCCGCCACCAACATTGAGGAACAACTGCCAGCTCAGGTCACCGAGGTTATTCAGAATACGGCTGGTGTTTCCACCCTTGGCACGGGAGGATTTTCCATAGTGCCTTCTATCCGTGGTCTGGCCAGAAGAAGGGTTCTCCTGTTAATTGATAATGCCCGCCTTTCCAGTGATCGGAGAACCGGGCCTAATGCTTCTTTCCTTAATCCAGAGGATTTGCAAAAAGTCGAGATACTGCGCAGTCCTTCCTCTGTCTATTATGGTTCAGATGCTATCGGCGGGGTGATTAATTACCTGACCTATGTACCCCAGCCGGAGGAACCCTTAAGAGTCAGAGGTTATCTTAAATATGGTACGGTTAATAATGAAAGAGAAGTCAATCTGTCCTTTTCGGGGGCAGGTCAGAATTATGGTTATTATTTTTCGGTCAGACATGACCAGGCCGATAACTATCAATCGCCAGCAAGTGAAATTCCTTGCTCCTATTTTGGTCAATCGAGTTTTTTTGGCAAGATAATCAAGTATTCTACTAAGAGAGAAATTAGTGCCAGCTTCCTTTTAGGGCGTGGTCAGAATATAGGCAAACCGGCCATAAATAGTTATAGTAAACCAACCTGGTATCCTGCCGAAAATCAGAATTTATTTCAATTTAGCTGGAAGGAAAAATCATTTGGGCCTAAAGCCCAGCTTAATTTCCATATTTATGCCAATCCCAACTTTCTGGAGACCAGAACTGACAAGATTGAAAATTCGATCAAAACCCAGGAAAGTTATGCCCGGACAGAAAGTACCGATTTCGGTCTTCAACTGGCTTTCGACTATCAGTTGTTAGCCGGCTTGCGGCTGACGGCAGGAGCTGATCTTCTGGGCCGAGCTAATAGCCGGGCTTATAATCAATATATAAATTTTGATGACTATGGCCAGATTAATGAAATAATTGACGAATATCCATATACCGGTGGCCGCCGCCTGGATTCCGGGCTTTTTCTGACGCTGGATTTTTCAGCGATAAAAAAATTGGATATAACAGGCGGCTGGCGGTATGACTGGCTTTATTCCAGGGCTGAAACTGGCGGTGAAGATCTGTCCACCCATGATCATTCTCTGACTGGTTTTCTGGCTGCTTCCTATCAGCTTTTCCAGAACGTTTCTCTATTTGCCAATTATTCTCGTGCTTACCGGACACCTGATATTAACGAGAAATTTTATACAGGTATTACTGGCCGCGGCTTTATCATCGCCAACCCGCAGCTTAAGAATGAATCAAGCCAAAATTTTGATGCCGGCCTCAAAATTAGCGGAAGTCGTCTGTTTCTCGGCATCTATGGTTTTGTCTATAACATAGATAATCTGATTGAGAGATATCTCATCGGCAGCCAGCTCTATACCTATGGTAATGTAGAACAAGGCAAAATAAAGGGAGTGGAGTTGGAAGCTGAATATTTTCCCTGGTCCCGCTTATCTTTCTTCGGTAACTATTTTTTTTATGATGGGCAGAGCAAGGTTACCAGTGGCCCTCTTAATGACATCCCCTCTCCAAGACTATTTCTGGGAGGAAGAGTCTGGTTGAGTCGTCTTACTCTGGAGATTGGCCTGCTCTATCAAGCCAAAAAGGATGAACCTGGCCCGGCTGAGATTGCTATTCCCGGTTATAGTTTGCTTAATTTGAGGGCCAGTTATCGACTGAATCGCTCAGTCAAAATTAATCTTCGGGTTAATAATCTTTTCGATAAATGGTATCTGGCCAGGCCAGATCCTGATTCCAGAGAAGAACCTGGCAGGAATTTTCTTTTAGGTCTGAATTTTTCGTATTAAATAAAGAGGAGCCTGACAGAGAACAACTGAACTGATTTTTTATTCTGGTTGTCAGGGCGAATGAATGTTGATAAAATCAGACCCAGAGCTACTTGTCTGAAAGATCTTTAAAATTAATATCAGCTGGAAAAATGATTAATTCTAAACCAGTAACCTTGCCGGTTAATATAACCCCGGAAGTCTATCAATGTTACCGAACTTCTTCCAGCCTCGAAATTGACGGGAATCTGGACAAACCGGTCTGGAAAAAAGCCAGAAAGTCGAAGAGATTTGTTGATCTGGTTTCGGGCTGCCCTGCTTTTTTTGAGACAAGAATAGCCTGTCTGGCGGATGATCAGTATTTTTATGTGGCTTTCTGGCTGGAAGAGCCTGATCTTCAGGCTCATTTAACAGAAAGGGATTCCTTTCTCTGGCTGGAAAATGATGTGGAAGTCTTTATCGCTGGACCCGACTGTTACTATGAGCTTCAAGTTAATGCCCTGGGCACCATTTATGAAGTTTTTTACATCTGGCAGGAAGCCCTTCAGCCAGGTGGCTTTTTTGATCGTCCCGAATTTGATTTGAGGCGGAGGAAAGTAGATGTGCTGGGAGGTTTTCAGGACAGCAGCCGATATGGACGACATCCCCGGGGCCGCCGCTGGGCTTTTATGGACTGGGATTTTCCAGGTTTGAAATGGGCGGTTAAACTGGATGGCAGTCTGAATGATTCAGCTGATATCGACCGGGGCTGGACAGTTGAACTGGCTTTTCCCTGGTCAGGTTTCGAGGTCCTGGCTCAGCACCGACCGCTTCCGCCTTCTCCTGGCGATATCTGGCTGATGAATTTTTTCCGTTTTGAAGCTCTGGAAGTCAATGGACGGAAAATCGAGCCATCGCCTGGCTGGTCACTGAGCCCTCATGGTGTTTACGATTCCCATTGGCCCGAGCTTTTTGCCCGTATTGTTTTTCAGAAAGAATCAATTTAAAGTTTGAGGTTAAATAAATGGATCAGAGTCAAAATTTAAAAGTTGCTTTTATCACTCCGGAGATGGCCCCGCTGGCTAAAACAGGCGGGCTGGCCGATGTGACTGGAGCTTTGCCTAAATACCTCAGCCGGTTAGGCCAGCTGGAAGTCACCGCCTGGCTGCCGCTTTACCGTGAAGTAAAAAAAAGAAACCTTAATCTGAAGCGGCTGGCCAGTAACATCAAGCTGGAGTTGTTGCCAGCCGGGCTCCAGACTAGTTTCTCAATTTTTGAATATCAGGCAGAAAACTTTAAAGTTTATCTCATTGAGAATGATTTTTATTTCGATCGAGACTACCTCTATGGTGCGCCCAGTGGTGACTATCCGGACAATGGGCATCGTTTTGCTTTTTTCTGTCTGGCTGCTCTGACCGGTTTGCAGTTGATAAACTGGAAACCGGATATAATCCATGCTCATGACTGGCAGGCAGCCCTGACTTTGGCCTATTTGAAACATGTACTGCCGAACGATAGCTTTTACCAGAACACCAGATCACTTTTTACCATCCACAATCTGGCTTACCAGGGGCTTTTTCCGCCTGAAGTCCTGGGCCAGGTTGGCCTGCCTGTTTATCTTTTCAACCCGGAAGATATGGAGTTTTATGGTCAGGTCAATTATTTAAAAGCAGGCCTTCTCTACTCTGACGCTATCAGCACTGTCAGCCCGACCTATAGCCAGGAAATTCAGACACCGGAGTTTGGCTTCGGTCTGGATGGGGTGTTAAGAAAAAGACGCCATCGGCTCTTTGGTATCTTAAATGGTATTGATTACCAGGAATGGAACCCTGAAACTGATCCCGCTCTGCCCGCTCATTATTCACGTCAGGCGCCAGCTGGCAAATTCCTTTGCCGCCAGGAACTTCTCCACTATTTTGGTTTCGACTCCCAGGGCAAAAAACCGA
>Ga0209407_1002912_pt1 | contig 15448 bp, 13 predicted proteins | sample AD_JPNHG3_MetaG_FD_184410 | JGI IMG/M metagenome (GOLD analysis project Ga0209407, IMG submission 184410) | Active sludge microbial communities of municipal wastewater-treating anaerobic digesters from Japan - AD_JPNHG3_MetaG (SPAdes) (version 2) | ecosystem: Engineered > Bioreactor > Anaerobic... | reverse complement strand
GTAACCGAAGAGCCGTATGTGGGAAATCCACAAGTACGGTTCTGTGAGGGGCGTTGAAATACCTCACGAGACTGAAAACGTTTATCAAGTAAGTTAAGGAAAGGTATCATATTATGTCTACTCGACAGCCGCCTGCCATTCCGCGTGTGGTCATCATGACGTCCGCGATCCCCAAGGGATTGCAGGAGATGCTGCAGGGGGTGCTGGCCTATGCGCAGGAGCATGGCCCGTGGCGGATCTACCAGCAGGAGAACCGGCGCTGGATGTATGAACTGCACGACCTCAAGCGCTGGGGGTGCACCGGAGTCATCGCGGCCGATTATCACAGCGTCGAAGAGGCGCGCCAGATCGCCGCGCTGAAAGTGCCCGTGGCGGTGCTGTTGCAGCCGCACCCGATGCGTCAGCGCGGCTATCCGCTCTTCAAGTGGCCATGCGTGGTCTGGAACTCGGATGCGGTGGGACGCATGGCGGCCGACTATTTCGTGGAACGGCACTACACGCACTTCGCGTTTGTCGGGCATATCTATGCTGACTCCTACTGGTCGGTCGCGCGCGAGCGCGGCTTCCGTGCGGCGTTGCGCGCGCATGGGCATCGGCGGTGTCACGTGTACGCGCCGTGCAATGAGGCTGAACAGCGGGACTGGGCCGTGGAGCGGCCGCGTATGGAGGCGTGGCTACGTGCCCTGCCGAAACCGGTGGCGCTGTTCGCGCCGAATGACCGGCGCGGCAAACAGGTGTTGGACGCCTGCCTGGACGCCGGTGTCTCGGTGCCGGACGAGGTGGCCGTGCTGGGCGTGGATAACGACGAGTGGATCTGCGAGGCATCGGTGCCGACGCTCTCCAGCATCCAGTGCGACCCGCGGCCGGCCGGCTACCGCATCGCCGCCCACCTCGACCGTCTGATGCGCGGCGAACGACTCGTCAAGACCGAATATCTGGTGGAACCGATCCGTGTGATCACGCGTCAGTCGACGGAGTGGGTGGCGATCGCCGATCAGAAGATGGCCGGGGCGCTGCACTACATCCGCCTGCACGCGCATGAAAGCAGCTTGCGCGTGGCGGATATCGCGCGCAGCGTGGGTCTGTCTCGGCGTGCTACAGAGATCCGTTTCCGCGCGGTGACCGGGCGCACGCTGCGGGGTGAGATTGAACACGTGCGGCTGGAGCGGTTACGCGCGCTGCTGGCGGAGTCGGACGCGACGATCGGCGAGTGCGCGGAGGCCTGCGGGTTTGCCGGTCAGACGCATGTCGGCAGGATTTTCCGGCAGCGCTTCGGCATGACGATGGGACAGTGGCGGCAGTCGGTCAGGTGAAGCTCACGAGGTTCTGCTCGCGCAGGCTGACGAAGCCGGGCGAGGTCGGCGAGGGCTTGCCGACGATCAGGTGGTCGAGCACGCGGATGCCGAGGATGCGCGCGGCCTCGATCAGGCGGCGGGTGATGTCGATGTCCTCTTTGGACGGGGTGGGGTCGCCCGAAGGATGGTTGTGCGCGAGAATCACCGAAGCCGCGCTGTAGCGCACGGCCTTGGCAAAAACCTCGCGCGGATGCACGGGGCTGGTGTCGAGCAAGCCGCGCGTGGTCTCGATGGGCTGGCCGATTAAGCGGTTTTTGGTGTTGAGCAGCACGGTCCAGAACACTTCCTGCTGCAGGCCGCGGGCAAGCGGCGCGAGCAGACGGTAGACGCTTTCGGGCCCGCGCACGGGACAGGCGCCGTCGCGGCTGTCATGTTGCCGCTGGTGGTCGAGGGCACGTCGGCTGATCTCAAGCGCGGCGGCGAGCTCCATGCATTTGACGGTGCCGAGCCCTTTGATCTTGAGATTGCGCAACTCCTCGAATTCGGCGTGGCAGAGATTGGCGAGGCCTTTGTAGCGGCGCAGCAGCTCGCGGGCCAGTTCCGTGACGTTCTTGCCGGGCACGCCGGTGCGCAACAGGATGGCGAGCAGCACCTCATCCGCGACGTTCGCGGCACCGCGACGCATGAATTCTTCGCGCGGCTGCATCGCCTGCGGCAGCTCTTTGACGGTCAGCGGCGTATCGGAGCATTCAGGGAAGTACGACGGGCGAGGATCCATAGAGCCTCCAGATTTCGGCGACGCGCCGCGCGACGTTTTCGGGCGGCTCGTCGTCCGTGATGTCGATCCATATGACGCGCGCCTGATGGCGCAGCCAGGTTTCCTGACGTTTGGCCAGTTGTCGCGTGCGCGCGGCGATGCGGTCGGCGGCTTGCGCCTGGGTCAGTTCACCGGCCAGCAGGGCGCAAACCTCGGCGTAGCCGATGGCGTGGCGCGCGGTCTCGGACCAGATCGGGAAATCGCGCTGCAGGGTGCGTACCTCGTCGATAAGGCCGGCGGCGAACATGGCCTCGACGCGCCGCGCGATGCGGGCGTGCAGCTGTTCGCGCGGCAGGCGCAGGGCGGGGATGGGGGGGGACTCGCGCTGCGTGTGCCGCCAATGGGTCGGCAACGCGCCGTGCGCGTCGAGGTGTTCGAGGGCACGGATCAGGCGGCGCGGATTGGCGGGGTCGGCGAGGGTGTTGAGTGCGCCGGGGGAACGGGCCTCAAGGGCGCGGCGCAACCCATCGATGCCTTCCGCAGCATAGCGAGCCTGCCAGCGTGCGCGGGCGTCCGGATCGCAGGCGGAGCCTTCGAGCCCGTCGGTCAGCGCCTTGAGATAAAGGCCGGTGCCGCCGGCGACGATGAGGCCTGCGGGGGGCGCGGCGTGCAGGGCGCGGCGCGCGTCGGCGAGCCAGAGGCCGGTGCTGAAGGTCTCGGCGGGCGAGGCCAGATCGACGCCGAAATAGGGGACGTCGCCGCGTTCGGCGGGCGAGGGCTTCGCCGTCCCGATGTCCATGCGGCGGTAGACGAGCATGGCGTCGGCCGACAGGATGGCGCGTCCGGTCTGCTCGGCGAGACACTGGGCGACGGCGCTTTTGCCGGTCGCGGTCGCGCCCGCGAGAAACCAGACGGTGAGAGGAGCGTGATCAGCGGTGGCCATGCTTTCGGTCATGGTGCCATTGGGTGAGGATAAAGAGAAAGACGCCGCAGCAGATCGCGGAGTCGGCGACATTGAAAGCCGGGAAATGGTGGCGGCCCCAGAAGAAGTCGAGGAAATCGACCACATAATTCAGCCGGATGCGGTCGATCAGGTTGCCGAGGATGCCCCCCGTGAGCAGGGTGAAGGTGAGGCGCCCGCCCCAGAGCGGGGCGAAGAGCTGGCGACGGCGCCAGAAAAGGAAGGCAAGCGTGAATAGCGAGAAGCCGATGAGAAAAAGCTGCCGCCCGGCAAGCATGCCCCAGGCGGCGCCTTGGTTCTCGACATAAGTGAGGCTGAAGAAACCGGGCACGACCGGCACCGAGCCGACCGGCTTGAGGCGGGTGACGGCCCAGTGCTTGGTCAGCTGGTCGGCCGCCGTCAGCAGGACCACGAAGAACGGCACGCGCATGACCGCTTACCTGCGGCCGCCGCGACGGGACATGCGTTCCATCTCGGACTGGCACTTGATGCAGTTGGTGGCGAAAGGCAACACCGCAAGGCGCGGCTTGCTGATCAGCTCGCCGCACATTTCGCAGATGCCGTAGGTGCCCTTTTCGATCGAGCGCAACGCGTCATCGATGTTGGCGATGTCGCGGTGCTGGCTGCCGACCTGCTCCAGCGTCTGAAGGCGCATGAAGGCGTCGGTGCCGTCCTCTTCGGGATTGACCTCATCATTGCGCTGCAGGGCGGCGTTTCGCATGGAGCCGGACTGTCCGGTGATGCGTTCGCGCATCGCCAGCAGTTCGGCTTTGAACTGCGCGAGGTCACTTTTGCTAAAATGGTGTTTCGGGGACGCGCCGGCAGTTGTGGGACGGGACGGCGTCTTGGGGGTACCGGTTGACGGGACGGGGGCGGGAGTGGAAGTCACGATTTTTTTGTCAGATTTCTTGGCGGGAAGAGCCGCTTTGGGCACGGGCCTGGCGGTCTTCTTGGTTTTGTTCACGGGGTGTTTGGCTTGCGATTTCACGACAGATTTTACTGTCGAGGTCGAAGACTTCTTTGCCTTGGCTTTGGTCTTGGCCGGAGCGGACTTCTTGGCTGTCGACGGCTTCTGCGTCCGAGAACCGGACTTCTTCGATTTCTTGGCAACCGGCTTCCGGGTCGGGGTGGCTTTAGGCTTGCTCTTTTTGGCTACCGTCATGTTTCACCTCTTTTCTTCCTCTTCCTTGAAAAAGGTCTGGTGTGCTACGAGACCGCCGCAGTCTCCGTGAGTGATGGCTTAGTATACGGGAAACGTAAAAGATAGCAAGATGCAATGATTGGGTGAACGGCGGCGTTAAGCGGGCACCTCGGGCGTGCTGTTGATCCATGCGCGGATCGTTTCGTCAAGGGGCCGGATGGCATCGATGCAGGCGGTTTCGTCGCCGGCGGGGCTGGGTACGGCGACGGTGTCGCCGACGGCCTTGCCCTCTAGGTTCTGGGCCAAGCGCGTCCTGTTCGAGATGATGTTCAGGCGTTCGTCGCGGTCCCACTCGCCCAGGACGGTGTAGGTGCGCCGCGAACCGTCCGCCATGCGCAGCACGACGGTGGTGCCAGGGCCGACCTTGTCGCACGGGGCATCGGCGAAATCCGTGCCCTTCACCAGTTTGAGTTCCTGCTGCATCTCGTCCTGGCGCTGCAAGAGCTGACGCTGATAATCCTTTGCCGCTTGGTATTCGAAGTTCTCACGCAGATCGCCGTAGCTGCGGGCCGTCGCGATGTCATGGCTGTTTTTAGGCAACTCCACTTCGACGAGGCGCTTGTAGAGAAGTTGCCGCTCGTTAAGAGAGCGCCACGAAGTCACGCGCGCAGCGGTCTGGGGCTGCGGTGCGGCGGCGCGTTTCCGGTCGGCCAGCGAGGGATCGAGTTTCAGCATGCGCCCCAGCAGGGAACGGTGCGTGGAAGGGTCCCAAGCCTGCGAGGCCTGCACGCGCTCGAAGAAAAGCTGGCGCTGCGGCGTGTCCAGTTCAGTGAAAATCGTCTCCAGCCATTTGCTCTGCTCGAAAAGCGCCTTGAGGCTGTTCTGCATGCGCAGGGCTTCCCCGGAGAGTCGGCCCTCAACCAGCGCGATCGCGTGGTTCAGCAGCTCACCTAATGGCGGCAGATCCCATGCGGCGGTCTGATCGCGGTAGCGGAAGACCCAGTTGATCAGCGCGGGCGGGGCCTTGGGCTGGCTCAGCAGCTTGCGGCAGGCCGCGGCGGTCTGGGGGTTGTCCCTGAGGGCCGCCAGCACATCGCTGAGCAGGGTGAACGGCATGCGGTCGAGGCTGCCGAGCAGACGCTCTGCGGCATCTCCGCCCCCGGCCAGCAGGAAGATGACCAATGCGGAGACATCGCGCACGCCAAGATGTTCGGCGGCTTCGATGTAGCGGTCGTTCTCCCACAGATGGGCGCGCATCTGTTCGGCCGACGGGGTAAGGAAGCCGAACCGGCTGATGGCTGTGGCTAGACGCGCGTAGAGGGCCGCATCAGTATTGTGCGCACCCTTCACGGCGAAGGCGAGCCGTTCCTCCAGCACGCCGCGTTTCGCCTCTTCCAGGCCGGCAAACGGGTTCGCCGCTTCCAACTCAAGCACGTCGTTCAGGATTTGGGAAGGGCTGGTCAGCGCGGCGAAACGCGTGAACCAGGCGTCGCCGTACGACTCCGGCTCGGCGAGCAGGCGCACGGGCTCCGAACGTTTGGTCGGGATCACGACCAACGGGTCGTTCTTAAGCGCTTTACGCGCCGCCTCCCAGAAGCTTTTCCATTTCGCGGCGGCGACAAAGCCCTGCCGCGTGAGCGTCTCTTCGATCCGTGCGACGGGCATGTCGCCGAAGCTGCGCAGCGCACACCTGACAAGCTCGCCGGGCTGCTCGGCGGCCATGCGGGCGACGGCCTGGGGATCGTTGTGCCGCTGGGTCAGCAGGTGGTTGTGCGGGGCGCGGTCGAGCGTCTCGCTCGCGGCGGCGAAGGTCATCGCGTGGTTGGGCTTGCCGTCAAAGTCGACGGTGACGCGCCTGTAGAAATCGTCGAGACGTTTGACGGTGCCGACTCCCCAGGCGGGGTCGAGCACCAGCGTGCCGGGCTTGAGTGCCAGCAGGCGATCCAAACGGCGGAACGACTCCGCGAGCGGCATCTCGCCGAATCCCACGCTCTCGATCAGGGCCGTCACGAGGCGATCCTTGCAGGCCTTTTTGAGCAGGTCGCGCAGATCGGCGGGAGAAAGCGCCGTGACGAGCTGCGCGGCGCGATCCTTGATCGCAAGATATAGACCGGGGAAGTCCGCTTGGTCGGTGAGCTCATCAACCAAAATCAATGTCCACTCTTCGGCCTTGGGTTTGTTGACGGGTTCACAGGCATGGATCTGCGACAAAAGATCGGTCACAGGCAAAGGACGCTGCTCCAGCAAGGCAAGAAAATCGTTCTCGGCTACGGTGTTCGTCACAGGAGTTTCCATTCATCGATCCTCGGTTCCGCATGAAAAAGGCCTGACATTTAACCAAAGACCGCAGCGGATGGGAAGCCTTGCTCTGTGTGGACTTTCCCGTGGGTGTTGAAAGTTGTCCCGCTGTTTGTTCCTGTTCTGCGTACGGCGGGCTCACTCTTCAATCCCGGATTTTTAGTGCCTCTTTGACCTGCGTCGTGAGTACAGCGGGTTCATGCCGTAACGTGGCGAGATCGAAGCGCGGCAGCAGGTCGCGCAGCGTGAGACGCTCGCCCCAGGCAGCCCAACCACACCACCAGGCGAGCAGGCCGACGACCTGTTCCGGCGCGATGCCCGCCGCACGTAAGGCGCTGATGCGGGTGTCGCCGTGGCGTTTGGCCAGGCGCCTCCCCTCTTCGCTCACCACCAGCGGCACGTGAATAAAGACAGGCGGTTTTAGATCCAGTTCACGATAGAGCAGAAGCTGGCGCGGAGTGGCCGGGAGCAGATCGTCGCCGCGCACGACCTCGGTGACGCCCATCGCGGCGTCGTCCACCACCCCAGCAAGCATGTAGCCCGCGCCATCCGGGTCTCGCGCGAGCACGAAATCGCCGCTGAACGTGGCGACCTCCTGCTCGTAAGGGCCGTGAAAGCCGTCCTCCAAGCGCACGGTCTCGCCTTCCGGCACACGGAAACGCCAGGCGGGCAGGCGCCCCGGCGGCAAGACGCGCCGCGCGGCCTCGTAGTCCGCGAAGCGGCCACGGCAAAGGCCAAGGTAGAAGAGTCCGTCTTCAGAGTGGGGCGCGGACTGGCCGGCCTCGACATCGCGCCGCGAACAGACGCAGGGGTAGACAAGCCCGCGTGCGCGCAGCGTCTCAAGGGCGCGGGCGTAAAAGGCCCGCCGCTGTGTCTGCGTGTAGGGCGCGTGCGGGCCGCCGACATCTGGCCCCTCGTCCCAGTCGAAACCGAGCCAGCGCAAATCTTCAAGCGCCGCCGCAGCCGCGCCGGGCTTGTTCTTGGGGTGGTCGAGATCCTCCATGCGCAGCAACAGCGAGCCGCCGCGGCTGCGCACACTGAGCCAAGCGATCATGAAAGTGCGGGCGTTGCCGAGGTGCAGCGCGCCGGTGGGGCTGGGTGCGAGCCGTCCGCGGGGCCTCTCGGGCGGGGTGTTTTGCGTCATGCGGGCATCATACGATGCGGCCCGCCGCTTAGGAAGCTGAAAATGGGGTTACGGATTCCGTTGATGGACAACAGGTTACGAAAGAACACAAAATACGGTGGACATCACTTGTTTGAACTACTATATATAGACGCGTTACACGAGATTGTCGTTTTTTTCACCCGACGTCAGACCCGGGTTTTCCGAAAGAGGTGGAGGCGTGAGGATACCGATCAATCAGAGCGTTGTCACGGGATGAGACGCGTGCCCCCGCAGACCGTCTGTGTTGCATTTCCCCCTTCCCGGCACGCAAAGGAAGCACCATGAGCATTGAAGCGTTGAAGAACTATGTTTTCACCTCGAAATACAGCCGGTACATCCCCGAAAAAATGCGGCGCGAAACCTTCCCCGAAGCGGTTGAGCGCGTGATCGACATGCATCGCCGGCATTTCACGGCGAAGGGGATCGACGTCGAAGATCTGCTGCAAATCTGCGAGCAGGCGATGAAGCAGCGGATGGTGCTGGGCAGCCAGCGGGCGATGCAGTTCGGCGGCGAGCCGATCCTGCGCAAGCACGCGCGCATCTACAACTGCACCACCTCGTACTGTGACCGCCCGCGCTTCTTCCAGGAGGCGCTGTGGCTGCTGCTGTGCGGCTGCGGCGTGGGCTTCTCGGTGCAGACGCATCACATCGCCAAGCTGCCGGGCATCGCCAAACCCGGCAGCACACACGCCACCTACACGGTGCCGGACACCATCGAGGGGTGGGCCGATGCGCTGGGCGTGCTGCTCTCCAGCTATTTTTCCACGCGTCAGCCCTTCCCGGAGTACGCGGGCACGACCGTGGAGTTTGACTACTCGCAGATCCGCCCCAAAGGGCGCCCGATCTCTTCCGGCATGGGACGTGCGCCCGGTCCGGAGCCGCTGCGCCGCAGTCTGGAGATGATCCGCGGACTGCTTGACAAATGCTTGGCCGAAGGCCGTACGCGCCTGCGTTCGATCGACGCTTACGACATTCTCATGCACGCCTCCGATGCCGTGCTTTCGGGCGGCGTGCGCCGCAGTGCCACGATCTGCCTCTTCTCGCCGGATGACGAAGAGATGGCGACCGCCAAGACCGGCAACTGGTTTACCGAAAATCCGCAGCGCGCCCGTTCCAACAACTCCGCCGTGCTGCTGCGCGACAAGACCACACGCGAGCAGTTCTCCAAGCTGATGAAGTCGGTCAAGGAGTTCGGCGAGCCGGGCTTTGTCTGGACCGACCATCTGGACATGACCTTCAATCCGTGCGGAGAGATCGGCCTCTATCCGCAGATCGACGGCGTGTCGGGCTTCGCCTTCTGCAACCTCTGTGAAATCAACATGGGGATCGTGGACGACAAGGAGAAGTTCCGCGCCGCCTGCCAAGCCGCGGCGATCCTCGGCACGCTGCAGGCCGACTACACCGATTTCGGCTATCTCGGCGAGGTCAGCACGCGCATCGCCAAGCGTGAGGCGCTGCTGGGCATCTCGATGACCGGCATGATGGAGCACCCCTCCATATCGTTCGACCCCGAGTTGCAGCGCGAGATGGCCAAATACATCCTCGATGTCAACGCGCAGGTAGCCAAGCGCATCGGCATCAACCCCGCGGCGCGCGCCACCTGCGTCAAGCCGGCCGGCACCACGAGCAGCATTCTCGGCACCTCGTCGGGCATCCATCCCCACCACGCCAAGCGCTACTTCCGCCGCGCTCAGGCGAACGAGGATGAGCTGCTTGTCGATTTCTTCCGTGCCCAGAACCCCAAGGCGGTCGAGAAATCGGTCTGGAACCCCAACGGCACCGATGTCGTGCTCACCTTCTGCGTGCAGGCCAGCCCCGACTCGCTGACCAAGCGCGATGTCGACGCCGTCGAGCTGTTGCGCAAAGTCAAACTCACCAAGGAAAATTGGATCGACGCCGGCAAGCGTCCCGAGCTGTGCGCGCAACCCTGGCTCAGCCACAACGTCTCGAACACCATCTCGGTCAAGGACGGCGAATGGGGATCGGTTGAAGCCTTCATCTTCGAGAACCGCCACGCTTTCGCCGGCGTTTCCCTGCTGCCTGACGGCGGCGACCTCGATTATCCGCAGGCCCCCTTCTGTGAGGTGCTGAGCGCGGAAGAGGTCGTAGCGATCTACGGCGTGGGCGCGCTCTTCGCCTCCGGCCTGATCGTGGACGGTCTGCATGCGTTCGACGACAACCTTTGGGCCGCCTGCGACTGCGCGCTTGGCCGCGGCGAGAATCTCGAGATGCCGACGCCGAAGATCTATCCCAAGCGCGTCTACGAGGCGATCGAGGGGGTACGCGCGGCAAAACTGGACTGGGTGAGGCGCGCCCACAAGTTCGCCAAGAACTACTTCGGCGGCGATGTCCTAAAGATGACGCGCTGCCTCAAGCGCATCGACGCCTGCAAACTGTGGGAAGACCTCAACCGCACCAACACGCCGGTGGACTACTCGAAGCTCATCGAGCGTCAGGACAACACGACCGTCACGCAGACCGTCGCCTGCGCCGGCGGCAAGTGCGAGCTGATTTGATCAGCGGCCAGAAGTCAAAGGCCTCGCGCGGCGAGGCCGTCTTCGTCGAGCCCCAGGAAATGGCCGATCTCGTGCAGGAGCGTATCGCGCACTTCCTGGCGGAAGCTTTCAGGATCATCGCCGGATTCCTCGCGGATGTTTTCGACAAACAGGCGAATTGAGCCCGGAAGTGGTTCAGGGTCTTCCGCGGCTTCGGCATAAGGGGAACCGATGAAGAGTCCAAGCAGATTCTCTTCGTCGTCCTCTTCCGACTGCTCATCCGGCTCGGGACGCGGCGCCAACGTGATAGACAGCCCCGTGAGGCACGCACGCAGGTCGGGCGGCAGTGCCGCGCACACCGCTGCCACCTCTTGATCTGCAAGCTGGTACCAATCTCTTGCCACTGCCCCTCGCCCTTTTTCAAGCACCAAGTGGTCGCAAAGATGAGCGCCTGCGTTACGCCAGCGCTGTAAGCAGGCCGTGCTTGTAGAGCAGGCCGACGGCGCGCACATCAAGCGTATGGCCGGCGCGGTAGGAGACCACGCGCCCGGCAAAGCGGCCGGCATCGATCAGCGCGATCGCGGCCAGCAGGTCGAGCGTGGCGCGGTGCCAGACCGGCTCGAGCGCCTTGCCGCTGTCCGTCTGCACGAAACGCGGTTCGCTGTAGAACTTGCGCTTGCCGTGGATCAGGATGTTGCCGGTCGTGTAACCAAGGTTCCGCATGTCCGCGAAAAGAAAACCGATCGTGCGGACCATCAGCATCTGGTTGTACGACGCATTGGTGCGCGCGAACGCGCCGTGACGGAAACTCGCCGGCGTCACATCAAAAACGATGCGCTGCCGACCGATGATCGACTTGAAATCGATCGCCACATCCAGACGCAGCCTCTTCTCGCCGTTTTCGGGCGGCAGGAAAGTCAAAAAGTCGCCGCGGTCGCCGCCGAAGGTGACCGGTTCCTTGACGGTGACATACCGCGCGGGCTCGTCGCGCTCGACGATCCCGCACTGCTCGACCGCCTCGACCAGATCGATACTGCTGCGGTCAAAAAGAGGCGGATCACCGGAGTTGGTGCTGATGACCACGTCATCCACGCCCATGCCCAAGCGCAGAGCGATGATGTGCTCGACCATGCGCAGATAGTTGTGCGGATTGCCGCTACGCAACACGATATTGCGCGCGGAAGTCCACACATTGCGGATCGAGACCCTCGTCATGAGCTGTTCGCCGAGATCGGTGCGGTCGATCCACCAGCCGGGTTCGCTCGATGGGCCGAAGGTCAATGTGCGCTGGGCTCGTCCGGTAAAGGTACCGGGACCGGTCACCGATCGCTCGCCGCCAAGCGTCGTGCGGCGCGGTGAATAGCCGGCATCGCCCTCGCACAGCATCGTCTGGTCCACAGGCTGGGCGTGAAACCGCTCAACCGCCTGCCGCACCGTCTGGGTCTCGCCCAGCAGAACCCTGCCGAGCGGATAAGAAAACTCCATAAGATCTCTGGCCCTATTTCTTCTCAGCGGCCTTTGCCGCTTTGGCGGCTTTTTCAGCCTTCATTTTCTCGTACGCCGATGGCGCCTTGCCCGCCACGGGTGTCTTCTCAACCTTGACTCCAGCGTCGTCGAGCAGTTTCTGGAGATGATTCACGTAGGCCTCGGCACCACCTTCCCGGTACCCGGTCTTGCCGAGCTGCTTGCCTTCGGCATTGAGCAGAAATACCGTAGGGAAACTGCGTACGCCGTATTTATTCGCCAACTCGCTGTTTTGCTTAATGACCTTCTCGGACTGCTTCTTGGCCTGCGGGAAGTCCGCTTCAAACAGGATCAGGCTGTCGGCAGCGAATTTCTCGAACTCTTTCGTGTCGAGCACCTCATTCTTGAGGCGCACACACCAGCCGCACCAGTCACTGCCGGTGAAGAAGGCAAAAATCGGCTGCTTGAAGGTGGCCGACTCCTTTTTGGCCTGCTCGAAGTCAGTCACCCAACCCTTGGTCTTCTTCGGCTCTTTCTCCGCCTGCGTACCGGACTGCGCTTGAGCGCAAACGGCAACCATGACCGCCGCACACATCATCAGCAAGGTTGTTTTCATGCGTATTTCCTCGATTTGTCTGTGCTTGAACCGACGCAACCTTTACCCTGAAACAACCAACCGCCGCGCCAGTCGGGGCAGGCCGGGGTCGCGCGCACCCAAGGTTGCCAACACCCCGCCGACGGCCGCATGGGCCCGCATGATGGTCTCAGCGTCATCAAGGCTTCCAACGGACGTGACTTTAACATCTTTTTCATGGAGCAGGAAAGCCAAAACGTCGCTGCTGACCGAGCGGTCGGCGGTGCCGCCAGCGTCGTAGACCGGCAGCAGCAGCAGCGTGTCCTGCGGCCGGCAGACAGCGGCAAATGTCTGTGCCAGTCCCTCCAGCATTTTGCGCAGCGGCGCGTAACCGTGAGGCCGCCAGACGGCGCACACGCCGGCCGGGAAGGCGGCCGCGAGCGTCGTCCACGCCGCTGCGAGTTTTTCGGGATTGTGCGCATAGTCATCGACCACCGTCGCCGCGCCGCAACGCCCCACGCGCTGCAGGCGGCGCTCCACACCCCCGAAGGCGGCCAGTGCGGCCGCCAACTGCCCGGGCGCCGCGCCCAGCGCGCGCGCCATGCGCACCGCGTGCCATGCGTTGTGGACATTGTGCAGGCCCGGCATCGGCACCCGGTACCCGATGCCCTCGAAACGGAAATACCCGCCCCAGCCCTCCGTTCGCGCACCTTCCGGGCCGCCGTCCGCGTCGCGGCCGTCGATCACCGTCCCCGGCACCCGTTCGCGGAAAGCGGCAAAGAGACTCAGCGTCTCAGCCAGCGCGAAGTGGTCGGCGGAGGCATTGGTGATGATCGCGTGTTCAGGGCTGAACACCATCAGCGAGCGGTCCGACTCATCGGCCTCGATCACCGCCCACTCCCCTGCCCCTTTTCTGACCGATCCGATGCGTGTGCCGTCCGCACTCCAGCCCGCCACGGCCGCGCCGTTGACCACCAGCGGATCGAATCCCGCGCCCTCCAGCAGACAGCCCAGCATCGCCGTCACCGTGCTCTTGCCGCACGTGCCGGTCACGGCGATCAGACGCCGCCCTGCGGTCAGACGCGCCAGTTCAGCCGCGCGATGCACGATCGGCACACCCAGCGCCTGCGCGCGCAAGACCTCCGGATTGTCCGGCTCAATCGCGGTACTGACCACCAGCCGCGCGGTATGCGGCGTGACGCCCGACCCGTCCTGCCGACAGAGCCGCACCCCCTGGGCCGCCAGACAGGCCAGTGTGTCGGTCTCGTCCCCCGCATCCAGCAGGCGGTCCGACCCGCTGACTGGCTCGCCCTGATCCAGCAGCGCCTGCGCCAGCGCGCTCATCCCGACGCCGCCGATACCCGCAATATGAATCTCTCCCTGCATGTGTCTCCCTTCACCATCATCGCACGTCCGGCAGCCACGCCAACCCGTCCGGACGGCGCGTGCGCAGCCAGACCGCCAGCGTCAGCAGCCCGCCGAACCAGAGCCAGACCAGCCAGGGCGGCCAAGGCTCAATCCGCAGATTCGCTCCCGGACACGCCGCCGTCACCTGTGCGGTCTTCATCATGATCCACGTGAACATTCCAGCGGCATGATTGAAACAACTCGCCATCCAGTCGCTCACCGCACTCGACGCCACACCGAGACAACCCGCAACCACGATAAAAAAAGAACAGGGGCCTGCCACCAGATTGGCGAAGAGCCCGCCCGGCGTGAAGCGTCCGAAATAGTAGGCGGTCAAAGGGATCGACGCGACCCACGCCGCAAGCGACACGGCGAACGAATCCGAAACCCAAGCGATCGCCTGCGTCAGCATGCTCAGTCGACGCGCATAGGCTTTTTCCCCGGCGGCGCGCGCAAGATTCACGCGCTCAGTCAAACGCGCAATGCGGCACAACCGATGTCCCGCTTGGCAAAAGGGTCTGCAGAAGACCACCAACCCGCCCATCACGGTGAAGGAAAGGACACTGCCAACATCAAAAATCAACCAGGGATAAAGGGCATGCACAATCAACGCCGTCCCGGCCAACGCCGTCAGCCCATTCGGACGACGACCCATCAACGGTGCGGCCAGATAGAGCAAGGCCATCAGACAGGCGCGTACCGCACTCGGAGGGGCTCCGGTGAGTGCCGTATAGAAGACCAACAGCGGCCCGCTCACCAGTACCCAATAGGTACGCGGAATCCCACAGGCTGCCACCGCGAGACTCAGTACGGCGGCGACCAGCACAATGTGCATACCGGAAATCGCAAAGACATGAATCGTGCCGGAATCCACAAAGACACGGCGCAGCTTGCGCGGCATCGCATGGCGGCTGCCCAGCAGCATCGCCCGGTTGAGCGCCGGGATATCGCCCCACTTTTCGATGCCGATCACCACACGCCGGGACGCGATGCGCCGGGCGTTCGCAACGCGCGCGCGCCAAGCCGACGGACAGACAGCTTTCAGTCGAGAGGCGCGTTCCTCGCCGGTGTTGATCGTCAACAGATGCAAGCCGTTACGTCCCTTGCGCACTCGCGCCGAACCGCGCAGGCGCCAGGTCTCGCCAGGGTGCGGTGTGGAGCCGCCCTCCCCCGCCGCAGCCGCACCGAACCAGGTGACCTCCACCGGCAGATGACGGCAAACGAAGGCACCATCCGCTGTCTGCAGCTTCTCTGCCCGGAAGATGTGTTTGGCGGAATGCCCGCGCAGCGGAAAGACATTCACCTCCGGCCCCACGCGGCAGACGTAAGTCTGCGGCTGTTTGAGCGCACGGAAGCGGTCTGCCTCGTCGGCGCGGCCGGCGCGGTCGCGCGCCGCCTGCGACCAGCCGAACAGCAGGAGGCAGAGCGCGCCCAGAATGCCCCGCAACGGCGCACGCGTGAAAACGGTGCCGCACGCGCACAGGAGCGCAATGACGGCCATGACCCCCCACGCTCCGACCCGGTAACCGCAAGCGATCCCGGCCAACAGGCAAGCCGCGGCGACCAGCAACGGCTGACGGCCGAGCCAGAGGCTGGCCGCTACCGCCCGCGTGTGAAGGTCCCTGAAACCACGCCCCGCGCTCATGCCGCCTCCGTTACCGTTTCAACGCCATGTCATGCACATGTTCTTTTTCATGGTTCATCCTTCTCGTGCCGTCGGGGGCCATGGTACTAGAAGCGGTATTCGACCGAAAGCACCAAGTTACGCCCGGGCTCGTTACTCCAGGGCGTTTTTATTTGAACGGTTTTTGTGCGGTGAGGGATCGCATGGCGTACGATCTGTTCTCGCGGCAGGCGTCGGTGAAGTCGCCAAGGTGGCCGTCCGCGGTGC
>Ga0209407_1002910_pt1 | contig 15457 bp, 15 predicted proteins | sample AD_JPNHG3_MetaG_FD_184410 | JGI IMG/M metagenome (GOLD analysis project Ga0209407, IMG submission 184410) | Active sludge microbial communities of municipal wastewater-treating anaerobic digesters from Japan - AD_JPNHG3_MetaG (SPAdes) (version 2) | ecosystem: Engineered > Bioreactor > Anaerobic... | reverse complement strand
ATTGGTAATCGTGATATTTTATTGTCAAGCGTTATTGTTGTGCTCGCTAATATTATTGCTTTGATGTCCAGATGATTTTCTCAAAGTATGTTCTGAGGGAATGGAAGAGACAATAATGATAATAATGGTTTAGGATTATTGGGTTTAATTTTTACTTTATTGGCGATTATTTTTATACCTATTGCTTCTATGCTTACACAATTAGCGATTTCTCGAAAACGTGAATTTTTAGCTGATGCTTCGGGTGTTTTACTTACTCGTTATCCCGACGGTTTAATTTCTGCCTTAGAGAAAATTGATAATTCAAATATTCCACTTCGTTATGTTTCTAATACAACTCGATCTCTTTTTATAGCTGATCCCTATAAAAAGAAATCAATGTCTTGGTTTCAAAAAATTTGATTAACTCATCCGCCTGTTGAAGATAGAATTAAAGCATTAAAAAGTTTGAATATATAAAAGTTAACAATTTTTTGTTAATACATCTCTAAAACAGATTTGAATAAATTTCTTTTTAATAAATTTTTAAGATAAACAAATACGAAGATACTGACATTTACATATTCCCAAGAATATGTAAATATTATTTAGAAATATTTCATAATTTTTTTACAACCTTTACTGACATTTACATATTCCCAAGAATATGTAAATGTCAGTACAATAATATTTAACATTTAATATAAAATAATAGTTATCATTGTGCGAAATAATATTTAACATTCTATAAAACAATATTTGACACTCTGGTACATATTATTTAATATTGTGTAAAACAATATCCAGCATTCATGGTAATGCTGGATATTAGTATTTAGGTTTTTGTTTGATTATTTTTGGACAATAATATTATTCAGTTGTTTTGCCATCAAATTCTTCATTATCTTGTAGAGCATCATTTTTAGTTTGATGAATTACTTGGTCGCGGTGTTCTGGTGGAGCGTAAAGAGTATAGAGTTTCATTGATTCTGTTTCTGAAGTGTTTATGATATTATGTTTGGTACCTTCAGGAATGACTACGGCCGAGCCATCTTCTATTGGATATTCTATATCATTTAAAACTGCCAAACCCTGTCCTTGTTCAATACGAATAAATTGATCTAAGGTGTGTACTTCTTCGCCGATTTCTTCTTTTGGTAATAATGACATCAAGACTAATTGGCAGTGGGGGGCTGTATAAAGAACTTTTCGAAAATTGTTATTTTCTAAAGAATCTTTTTCAATATTAGTTACATATCCTTTCATATTTTGAGTTTATTGAGTTTATTAAATGTATTGATATTAATAATAGCATAAATAATAAAATTATTCAATAGGTTAAAACAAATTGTTGTGTCAATACTATATAGAGTATCACAATATGTTAGCAATAAATCATTTTAAACAACTTGTTTCATTTTAAGACGTTCAAAATTCTTTTATAATATCTAAAATTAAGAAAACTTACTGACATTTACATATTCCCAAGAATATGTAAATGTCAGTAAGTTATGATGGAAAAGATTGAAATAAATATAAATTTATGATAGAATTTAAATGATTAGATATCTATATATTTTAAGCAAGTATTGTATAATGATTGGGAGAAATAGGATTATTGTAGGTTATTGTATTAAAGCTCGAATGTCAATAAATGATCTTGTTTAATATGGTGAGGTGGCTGAGTGGCTTAAAGTGCTTGCTTGGAAAGCAAGTGTACGGGAAACTGTACCGTGGGTTCAAATCCCACCCTCACCGCATTATGTGGAATGAATTGTACATACAAAAAGCCATTGGAGATTATTGAGATATTATAATATATTGTGATAGATTTGGTTATTTATATTTTTGTTAATGTTGTGATAGTTTTGGTTGTTTCTCTGATATTTTTAAAGAATTACTTAGTCTGTGAAGTTGTCAGGGCAGGAAATACTATAATAGCTTTGATTATTCTTGGAATATTGAGCTTGCACTTTGTTCGATTATTTGATATATTTAATATATAATATTAATAAATTTAAAACTTTTAATAATTTGAAATAATGGCGAGTTTACAAGATATTATTAAAGAAAGAATTAAAAAAATAGAAGGATTGAGAAAATTAGGGATCGATCCATATCCAGAAAAAACAGATAAAGATCATAATATAAAAAATATATTAGATGGTTTTGATGTCTTGGTTGCTAATAATACCAAAGTTTGTGTAGCCGGAAGGATTATGAGTATTCGAGGGCATGGCGCAATTTTATTTGCTCATATTCAAGACGAAACTGGTAAAATACAATTTTTGTTGAAACAAGATCAAATAGGACAAGAAAAAATGGATTTATTTGAACATTATTTTGATCTTGGTGATTTTATAGAAATTAAAGGTGTGGTGTTTCAAACAAATACTGGTGAGAAAACAATTTTGGTGGATGATTTTAAAATATTGTGTAAGGCTTTAAGACCTATACCAACTGAATGATTTGGTTTAGAGGACGAAGAAGAAAAAATAAGAAAAAGATATCTTGATTTGATTTTAGATAAACAAACTAAAAAAATTTTTGATTTGCGTATTGATTTAACAAAATGAATTCGTGAATTTTTGTATAATCTTGATTTTAAAGAAGTAGAAACTCCGATTTTGCAAACTGTATATGGGGGAGCATTAGCAGAACCCTTTAAGACTCATTTGAATGCTTTGAATATGGATTTATATTTAAGGATTGCTCCAGAATTGTATTTAAAAAGATTGCTTATAGGTGGTTATGAGAAAATTTTTGAAATGGCAAAATGTTTTCGCAACGAAGGTATAGACAAAGATCACAACCCAGAATTTATAAATTTAGAATTATATTGAGCCTTTGCTTCAAGAGATGAACTTATGGACATGCTCGAAAAATTAATTATTTTTTTGAATAGTAAACTTCAAGAACAATCTATCTGAGGCAATATTCAAGTGCCTTTCCCCAAAATAGTATTTAGGGATTTTATTAAGACCAAGACTGGTTTGGATTGCGATAGTGATTCTTTGGATAAGTTTCAAGAATATTTGCAAAAAAATAATATTGAGTTTGAACAACAATCATCTAGGGCAAAATTAGCAGATTTAATATTTAAACAATTTAGAGGAGAAATAAAAAATCCAACATTTGTTATTGACCAGCCATTGGAATTATCTCCTTTGGCTAAGCAAAAACCAGATGATTTGCAGCATGTTTTGAGGTTTTATTTGATAATGAATGGCAAGGAAGTTTGTAATGGTTTTTCTGAATTAAATGATGCTATGGAGCAAAAAAGAAGGTTTGAAGAACAATCTAAAATGTTACAAAAAGGCGATAAAGAGGCACATCCTTTGGATCTTGATTTTGTAGAGGCTTTAGAATATGGTATGCCACCTGCTGGTGGTTTAGGCATAGGTATAGATAGGTTGATTAGTGTATTGCTGGGAGTAAATTCAATAAAAGAAGTTTTGTTTTTTCCGTTTGTAAGACAAAATCCCAAAAATATTTAAAAATTATAATTTAGAAATTTAATAAATACTTATTATGTTAGATATTAAAAAAATTCATAAAAATCCTGAGTGGTTTAAAGAAAAGTTGGCTTTGCGAGATATTGATTCAGATATCATTGATAGATTATTACAGGTTGATGATAATAGAAAACAGTGTATCCAAAAGATTGATGATTTAAAATTTAAAAGAAGAAATTTAGAAAAAAAGTTTGTACAAGATAATTCTGGACAAAGTTTGGAGGTATTAAAAGAAGTAAAAAGGGCTATAGATATATTAGAAAAGGATTTGGATAAATATACAAAAGAATTTGACGATTTAATGTATAGTTTACCAAACGTACCATTGGCTGACGTACCAGAAGGTGAAAAAGATAAAATTATTGTAGAAAAAGGTAAAAAGCCCTTGTTCACATTTATACCAAAAGATTATTTAAGTATATCTGAACAGTTAGATCTTATAAATATAGAAGATGCTAGTAATGTATCTGGCAGTCGTTTTAGTTTTATTAAAAATGAATTGGTATTTTTACAATTTGCTTTGATTAAATATGTATATGATAAATTTTGTCAAAAATATAATTTTATTCCAATTTTGCCACCATTTTTTATTAAATCAGAATATTTTAAAGCGATGGGATATATTGATATTGAAGCTGATAAAAACGAAACATATTATTTGCCAGATGATGATTTGTATTTAATTGGTACTGCTGAACACATTTTGGGGGCAATGAATGCTAATAAGATTTTTCAAGAGGAACAATTGCCACAGAGATTTTTGGGTTTTTCGTCTTGTTTTAGGAGAGAAGCAGGGTCTTATGGCAAAGATACCAAAGGAATTCTGCGTTCGCATCAGTTTGATAAAATAGAAATGTTGAGTATTTGTACTGAAAGTCAATCTTTGAAAGAACAAGATTTATTTATTGATTTAGAGACCAAATTAATGGAAGATTTGGTTTTGCCTTATAGAATAGTTCAAACGGCTGTTAAAAATTTATCTCGTCCATCGGCTCGTTCTTTTGATATAGAATGTTGAATGCCTGGACAAAATGATGGCAAGGGAGAATATCGAGAAACTCATTCTAATTCTAATTGCACGGATTTTCAAACAAGAAGATTAAATATAAAGTATAAAAATATTAAAGGCGATAGCCAATTTGCATATATGCTTAATGGTACTTTTATAGCGCTTGGTAGAATTATGATAGCTATAATTGAAAATTATCAAACAAAAACAGGTTCAATAAAAATTCCTACGGTTTTATGGCCTTATATGAATGGTATTAAAGAGATAGGCAATAAACATGGAAAAACAAAATTCAAGCTATTCTAGCCCAAGACTCAAAAACCTAAAAAGGCGTAGAAGGACTACAAAATTATTATGATTTTTTTGTAGTGTTTTAATTATAGTTTGTTTGTATTATATATTTTTTTCCAAAATGTTTTTGGTGACCAATATAAATGTATATAACAATAAAGAAATACCCAGTGGGGTTTTGTTGCCACGTATTAAACAAACAGTACTGGATAGTAATAATAAATTATATTGGACATTAGTTTCTTTGATACATTCAGATAGCAATGTGTATTTGGCAAATTTATTATTACTCAATAATAAAGATATAACCAAACAGATAGAGCTAATGTTTCCTCAAATTAATAAAGCAGAAGTTACAAAAAATTATTATACTCATACCTTGTTGGTCAATATTGAAGAAAAACATCCTGTGTTGGCTGTTAAAATTAATAATGTAGATATAAATAATTTATACATAGATCAAAATGGTATTTTGTTTAAGGCTGATACTGTTGATAAATCTAAATTACCAGAAATTATATTTTTTGATTTTGTAGATGAAAACTTATTAAATAAGTCTGTTGTTCATAGAGAAATATTTTCTAAATCACAAATGGATACTATATTAACTTTGTTGAATTTTCAATTAGGGATTAATCATTTTGAATATACTTTTAGAAAGCCTAATTCTCTGGTACTGCAAACAAAATTCAACTTTATGATATATTTATCTTTGCGCCCAGATATTGTGGACGCCTTAAAGGCAGCAGAAGTGTATTATTTAAAAGTTATTAAACCCAAAAATAAAAATATAGAATATATAGATGTTAGGTATTATCCAGAGAAATTGTTTTATAAGTAATTATTGATAAAATTTTGTGATTATGAAGCACTATTAAGTATATGTTTAATTTTTAATCTTAATCTTAATCTTAATCTTTTATTATGTAGTATTTATTATAATATTTTGTATATATTGGAACATTTTGATAAAAATTATTGGTAGGCGAGTGTTGATAAATTATTATAAGTATGATATAATTATATTATAGAATATATCTACTTAATAATTTAATCATTTTAATAATTTTATTAAATTTATATAGTGGAACAAATAAATTTTAAAGGGGTTAAACAAATTGAAAAATATATAGAAGATAAACACCAAATTGACAAAAAAGATTTGTCCAAATCTATTACCAAAGAAATGATAAAAGAAGCTATTGAGAGTATTATAGAAACAGAACTGAGTAAACTGCCCACAAAAACAGAAAGTATATCACAAGCTATATCTTTGGAGGTTCCAGTAGCAAGCGCGCCCAATATGCAACACCAAGTTATTCAGTTTGATAGTAAAGGGAAAAAACAAGCAGAAATAATGTTAGAAAACTTGGTAGATATTGCTTTGACCAAAAGTGTATCGCAAGCAATAAAAACAAGTTTAAAGACCAAAAACGCTTATTTGATAGATAAACTGCATGATATTTTGATAGATAAGTTTTATGAAATTCTAAAATAATTAAGTAGTTAATATGCAATCTTTAAATATTTTTAATACAATACTAATTTATAGCATAAGTATTCTGGCGATACTCGTTTGTTTTATATGATTTTTTAATTATATTGCGTATAAAAAGAGGGTTAATAAATCTTTGCATTATAAATTGTTGTCTATTAGAGTACCAAAAGAAATAAATTTAGATAGCAAAGTAGAAGACCAAAGAAAAATAGCTGAAATAATTAGTGCAAGCGAGCAAATAATTGCGAGTTTAGCACAATATAAGAATCCGATAGTTTTTGAGATCGCTTCTCCTATTGGTAGTAATGAAATTTATTTTTATGTATCTTGTTTAAAAAAAGAGCAGGAGTTTGTGAAAAAAATTATTACTGCGTTTTATCCCTTTGCCGAAGTGGAGGAAGTTGATGATTATTCTATTTTTGCGCCCAAAAACTATACAGCTGCTTCTTATCTACATTTAGAAAAATCTTATTCTTTACCATTAAAAACTTATCAACATTTTGAAAATGATCCCTTAAATGCTATTGTCAATGCTTTTAGTCATATAGATCAAGGAGAAGGGGCTGCAATGCAAGTTATTATAAAGCCAGCAGGGGGATATGCAAAAAAGAAAATTATGAAAGATTTACAAGATGCTCGCAAGGGTAAAAGTTATAATGATTTGTTTGGTAAAATAGCAATAGTAGATACAAATCTGTTATTAAAAACTATTAATCCTGAAACAGAAGAAGAAAAAAAATTTAAAGAGATCAAGCCAGTAGACGAGACTTTGGTAAAAAATTTAGAGTTTAAAGTTTCTAGCCCTTTGTTTGAAACTAATATAAGATTGCTGGTATCTTCTCATGATAAATATCATGCTAATTTTGTTTTATCACATTTGGAAAGTGGGTTTTCGGAAATTAATATGCCGAGTATGAATGGCTTTAAAATAAAAAGAGTTTCGTCATGAGGATTAACGAATTTTATTTTCAAATATGTTTATAGAATATTTGATGTTAAAAATGCGATAGTTTTGAATACATCAGAGATAAATACAATTTGACATTTGCCTCATAGTAAATTAGAAGTGCCTAATATAAAATGATTGTTGAGCAGAGGATCGTCAAGCCCTGCCGATTTGCCAAGCGAAGGAACGGTTTTGGGATTAAGCAAATTTAGAGGTGAAGTAAAAAAGGTAATGATAAAAAACAAAGATAGAAGGTTACATATGTATATTATTGGGCAAACAGGTACTGGTAAAACTACATTTTTGAAAAATATGATGATTCAAGATATTCAACAAGGTAAGGGGTTGTGTTTTCTGGATCCCCATGGTGACGAAGCCGAAGATCTATTAAACTATATTCCTAAAGAAAGAATTCAAGATGTTATTTATTTTAATCCTGCTGATAGAGATATGGTAATGGGTTTGAATATGTTAGAATATACAGCTAATGATAGTAAAGGACCAACAATGATTGCTAACGAATTGATTGAAATTTTTGATAAATTATATGATTTGAAACAAACAGGTGGTCCAATTTTTGAACAATATATGCGTAATGCTTTGAATTTATTGATGTCTGATCCTGATCAACAATATACTTTGGCTGATGTTTCTCGAGTTTTGACTGATCCATTGTTTAGGAGATATTTGTTGGGTCGAACAAATGATTTATTGACTAAAGATTTTTGAGAACAAGAAGCAGAAAAAGCGGGTGGTGATTTATCGCTAGCTAATATGGCGCCTTATATTAATTCTAAATTAACTCCATTTTTGACTAATGATTTTGTGCGTCCAATTATTGGCCAAGTAAAAACTACAATAAATTTTCGAGAGATAATGGATAAAAATAAAATATTTATAGTAAATTTATCCAAAGGATATATGGATGAATTTAGTAGTTATTTTATAGGTATGATTATTATTGGTAAATTTTTGTTAGCAGCTTTTTCAAGAGCTGAGTTGAGCGAAGCAGAAAGAGTAGATTTTAATTTATACGCTGATGAGTTTCAGAATTTTACTACTAAAAATATTCCAACAATTTTATCAGAAGCTCGAAAATATCATTTAATTTTGACTTTGGCGCACCAATATATTGCCCAATTGGAGGAGAAAATTCGTGAGTCAGCTTTTGGTAATGTTGGTACGCTTGTTTCATTTAGAGTAAGTGCTCAAGATGCAGAATATTTAGCAAAATATATGGTCCCAGTATTTAGTGCCAGTGATTTGATGAATATTGCTAATTATAATGCGTATATTAAACTTATGATTGATGGACATCCAGCAAGACCTTTTAATATTCAAACTATTAAACCAGAAGCCCCAGAGCAATCTTATAAAACAGAGATAAAAACATTGTCAAGACAAAGATATTGTCGTCCGAGATTGGAAGTGGAAAATGAAATACAATCAAGATATAGAATTGCTAGAGAGGATGAGGATGAAGATGAAGATTCCAATACCGAAGATAACGATGATTTTCTCTCATTTTTAGACACTAATAATTCTTTAGATGTAAATAATGATGATAATAATGACAAAAGTGATAAAGACAAATCACAATCAGATGATAGAATAGAAAGAAAAGACAATAACTAATAAAGTAATACAATGATACATAAAATCTGGAGCAAATTCATAAATTTTATAAACTATTTTTTACATTTTGAGTTTATTCGTTTTAGTGTTGTCGGAGTGCTTAATACATTGGTTGATTTTGGGTTATTGAATATTTTTATGTTTGTTACGGGTATTACCTCTGGCTGAACATTTATTGGTATAAGATCTTTTACTTTTTTATGTGGAGTATTGGTTAGTTTTATGTTAAATAAAGGTTGGACATTTAAAAGTTTGGCAATAGAAAAACGCAATATTCAGTTTGTACAATTTGTTATTGTTAGTATGTTGACTCTGTGTATAAACAATATAATAACGGCCTTTTTGTTACCGTATAATATATTTGCATTGAATAGATATTTATGAGCAAATATAGCAACATTTATTGGGGCATTGGTAGCAATATTGATAAGATATTTTATGTCTAAAAAATGAGTTTTTAAAACTCAAATTTAATTTATAAATAATAAAAATTAATATTATGAATAATTGATTTAAAATTTTATTGACAATTGGGCTTTTGATCTGTGGTGGATTAATGATGTTTATGAGTATAAAACAAAATAATGACATAAAAACAATAGCCAATATTACAAATATTACTGTACCATTTATAAACAAAGAAAATACTTCAACCATTCAAACAGGATCTTTGGATACATCATCTACCACAACCAATAGCGAGGGTTTTGTAGATTGCACTAATACAGATTCAGATATAAATTCCAATGCTGATTTTTTTAAGTGTTTTTTAGAACAATTTAAAGTATGTGGTGCATCTGTTCAGAAAGCAGTAGGTTCAAGGGGGGAATCTATTGTGTTTAAAATTTATGGTTTGGAGCAAAATAAATGTCATTATAGAGTAGATATAGATGGCCATGGCGGAGACTGTTTGTTTGAGCTAAAAGATATGGCAGATGGTAAATTATTTTATCAATTATTAGGATCTGATCAAGGATTACAATTTGTTGTGGATACATATTGTGTATCATTTTAAAAATAATTTAGAAGTTATATTGGAACATTTGATAGATATATGATTAATAATAAATATATGACTAAAAATTTAAAATGTTTAGAAATATTGTTCAAGATAAAGTAGTAATATATCATGGTAATTGTTTGGACGGATTTAGTGGCGCCTGAGTGGCATATAAAAAATTTGGCAATGAGGCTTTTTATTACGGAGTATCTTGCCAACCGAATATATCTAATGATTTGTTATTATTGTTGCAAGATAAAGAAATATATTTTATTGATGTTTGTTTTGCTAAGGATATTATGGAGCAAATACTAAGCAATAATAGAAAAGTTATAATTATTGATCATCATATTTCTCAAGAAGATATAGTCAAGCTGGGTTATGAATATATGTTTGATGTATCACATTGTGCGTCAGTTTTGGCTTTTAAATATTTTTTTCCACATAGCAAAATGCCAAAGATATTAAAATATGTAGAAGATGGTGATTTATGAAAATGAACATACAAAAATTCTCACGAGATATTAGCATATTTAGCAATACAAGAAATGACTTTTGATAATTGGAATAAAATAGCCAAGGATTTAGAAGATAAAAGCAAAAGGCAGATAATTATTAATAATGGGCATACTATATTGATGTATATGCAGTCTATTGTAAAACGATTAATTAAAACAGCTGATAAGGTAATGTTTGAAAATGAAATATCATTGGCAGTAAATTCTCCAATTTTAAATTCAGAAATTGGACACGAATTGACAAAAAATGGAATTCATATAGGAATAATTTGAAGTCAAACAGGACATACAATTTGAGTGAGTTTACGAGGTGATGGTACTATTGATGTATCTTTAATAGCAAAAAAATATGGTGGTGGTGGACATTATAATGCAGCTGGGTTTACTTTTAAAGATAGTGATGATATCCCTTGAAATTTGATTGAAAAATAATTTATTTTGTGATAGTATAAATATATATACCCTTTGGTTTAATAAAAATACAATTTTATTTTAATTATGGAAGATTATGAACAATTTATAGCAAAAATGGAAGAACAAGAAGAGGAATATTGTAAAGAGCAATATTATAAAGAAAAATTTAAAAAGAAAAAGCCTTCTTGAAATCAAAAAGATGTTTTAGACAATTGATCTTTGGCAATATATGAAGATAAAATCAAAAAAACAAAAAGCCAAACAACTATTCCTATTTGTTTGATATCTGATCTACGGTATTTTAAACATCTGTTAGAAAGTGGTAAAATTAATGATTATGATTATGATAATAAACGTATAAAAAATTTACTTTGGGACTTTTTTTACCAAGAAGTAAATCCATATAAACAAGTTAATACGCATTTGAAAGTAAAAGATATATCGAGTAAACAAACTCCAGAAGAAATTAAAAAGAATATACAAAAAATTGCTAAACAGAAAAAGCAATTGGCTTTGGATCAATATTTAGATCCATATCAGCGATATCTAAAACGTATTTCTAAAGACAAAAATAAATTGATACAAGAAATGAAATGGTGATTAGATTTTTTTAATAGGTCAGAGATTATAAAAAAAGAATTAGAAAAAAAATAATAATGAATGTTATACATAAAATACTTTTGATTATAACCATTTTGCTAATCGGATATTTTGTGCCTTATATTGTTTGAGCGCAGTGTCCAGTTTGTACAGTAGCTATAGGAGCGGGTGTGGGGCTATGTCGTTATTTGGGTATTGATGATTTGGTAACTGGATTATGGATTGGTGCTTTCTTGTTAGCTTTATCTGTGATAACTGACAATTGATTGGCTAATAAATTTAAATTTTATAAACAAAGTTCTTATAGTTTTGTTCGTAAGGGCGTTTGGTTGATAATTTATTATACTATTACTTTTATACCCTTAAAATTGTTAGGAATTACTGGTAATATACACAATAAGATCTGATTTTTTGATAAATTGTTGTTTAGTAGTATAATAGGTATGATTTTGTTATCATTGGGAATATGGTTGGATAAACTAATTAAGCAATATAATAATGGTAAGGTTTTATTTTATTATCAAAAAGTAGTTATACCTATATTGTTGTTAACTATTGCTAGTATTATAATAAATTTTATACTCTGCTAATAATAAAATAAATATGTAATACATACCTTGTCGTTATTAGTATAATAAACTGTATAATAAACTAATAATATGAGCATATTAAATTCTGATGAATTACTTAAAAAATTAAATGATTTGAAAAAAGATAATAAATTAGACTTGTCTTCTGACGAGGATCTATCTTTGGCTATTATGAATTTAATTGCCATAGAAGAACATTTATTTTTTACTTATAGCAAAACAAACAAAACTGTTTATTTGGATATGTTAAATGAATCGCGAGATATTAGAAAAACTTTAATGTCAAAAATTGTAAAAAATAAAGATGGTGAAGTATGGTGTATTTCAAAACATCTATTGTCTGCTTCAATGCGTTTAATGGAAGTTGGCACCAAAATGTTAAATAATGGAGAAAAAGAGAAAGCAGAAGATTTGTTTCAAAAATCTTATAAATTGTATTCTATGTTTTGAGGTTTGAATTTAAATATTATTGATGTTCAAGACGTATTAAAAGATGACACAATGGATGAAACAAATATAGAAACCAAAAAAGGGAAAATTGATTTATTGGGTAAAATGGGGGATATTGTTAAACATATTTTGGATTGTTGTCGAGAATAAATTAGAAAATAATTTTAAATTTGTTGATTATGTCTTTATTATATTGTAAAAATGTTACTAAAATATATAACGAAACATTAATTTTGGACAATGTTTCTTTTGAAATAGATAATAATGAGTTTGTGTCTTTGGTGGGAAAATCAGGAGTAGGCAAAACTACTTTGTTAAAACTAATTATTGGAGAAGAAAAACCAACCAAAGGTAGAATTATTTTTTCAGGGAAAGATGTTACTAAAATGAATTGTATGGGATTAACTATGTTGAGAAGAAAAATAGGAGTGGTATTTCAAGAATTTAAACTTTTGAGTCATAAAACAGCTTTTGAAAATGTAGCTTTTGTTTTGGAGTCTATTGGTTTGAGTGATGAAGAAATTCAAGAAGAAGTGCCTGAGGTTTTAAATTTGGTTGGACTTAAAGATAAGGCAAATAATTTTCCCTATCAATTGTCAGCTGGAGAAAAACAAAGAGTGGCTATAGCACGTGCTATTATTCAGAAACCAGATTTATTGCTTGCTGATGAACCCACTGGTAATTTGGATCCTATTAATAAGTGAGATATTGTTAGGCTTTTGATTAAAATTAATGAATTGGGTACAACAGTTGTGTTTGCTACTCACGAAAAAGAGATTGTTAATACTTTGGGTCGGAGGGTAATAACTTTGGAAAATGGTTGTATTGTACGCGATGAACAAAATGGTAAATATATTCTTTAACCAAGGGCTAAACATCTGACAATTAATATTTAGCAATTTTCATTAAACGAATTATCAATAGAATAATAAACAAATGGAAATTGAAAAATGTTAAATAAAAATTTAATAGTTTTTTAATTATTATGTTATGGAAATTTCATTTTCTACAAATGTAAAAAGAATTTTTAAATCTGGCTATGATAATTTTAAAAGAAATAGCTGGTTGTCAATAGCGACAATTATTACGATGGTTTTGAGTGTAATGCTTTTGACTGGTACATTGCTTTTGAATTATGGGTCAAATGCTTTTGTAAAAGAAATTCAGAACAAAGTAGATGTTAGTATTTATTTTAAGACAGATGTATCAGAAGTAGATATTTTGAAAATACAGGAGGAACTAACTAAATTGGATACAGTTGCCAAAGTAGAATATACTTCTCGGGAAAAAGCCTTGCAAGATTTTAAAGAACAATCAGCTAAAGATCAAATTATTATACAAACTCTCGAGGAAATAGGCGATAATCCTTTGTCTGCTTCTTTGAATATCAAAGCTAAAAAACCCGGAGATTACACGCCGATTATTAGTTATATAGAGAATTCTTTGTTCAAAGATAAATTATTAAGTGTTGATTTTACAGAAAATAAATTGTTAGTAGATAGGGCAAATAGTTTGTCTTTTGGTTTAAAAACTAGCACAATAATATTAACTGTTATTTTAAGTAGCGTTGCTATTGTGGTGGCCTTTAATACAATTCGTATGGCTATTCATAGTGTAGGAGAAGAATTAAAAATTATGAATTTGGTGGGAGGTTCGAATTGATTTATTCGTGGACCTTTTATAGTGGAAGGTATACTATATGGAGCAATTGCCAGTGTTGTTTCATTTATTTTGTATATTCCAATTATATTTATTTTTGGTAGCAAAATAGATAAATTTTTAGGTTTTGTAAGTATTACTAAATATTTTGTTTCTCATATGTTGCTTATTTTTTTGGCGCAATTAGTGTTTGGTGTTTTGTTGGGTGTTGTTTCTAGTATATTGGCAACTAATAAATATTTAAAACAAGTAGAATAATAAAATATATATTTACGGGGTTTAGACCCCTTTAATATTATAAGATATTTGCAGAATATAAGAAAATATGATAATATTTTTTTGTATTGGTTTTGCGGGATCGTCTAATGGTAGGACGCGAGCCTTTGAAGTTCGTTATCCTGGTCCGAATCCAGGTCCCGCAGCCACAAGACTTTATTTGGATAAATATACTAAGATCAATATGCAGATTTATACAGATTAAGAAACTATTTTTTATCCCATTGTCTTTGTATTTTTCTAATTTACAATTCTAAATCACTAATTACTACAAGTTCTGCTGAATAGTTGCAAACCCCCATATATTATGATATAATTACAATAAATTAACAAATACATTGATAGAAGTAAAATAAATTAAAAAACACACAATATAAATAAAGTAGATTAAATGTAAAATATGAACAAGAAAAGATTAAACAATAATAAAGTAGTATATAGTTTCACTCTAGTAGAGCTAATGATAGTTATTGTTATATTAGCTATATTAGCAGGTATAGTATATCTTATTCTAAGACCAAATAAAACAATCAACAAGGCTCAGGATACCCAGAGAGTCTATGATCTACGTCATATTACAGAATATATTAGTACAGCAGAGCTTGGCAAGGTAGTTGGTATATTCAATTATGGTTCTCCTAATATAGTATATGTATCTCTACCAGATACTAGTGCTACTTGTGCCTCATATACTCTACCAACATTGCCTCCAGGATATACATATCACTGTTCTACTCAGGAGAATTACAAGAAACCTGATGGTACTGGTTGGATACCTACCTATTATATTTGAAGGTGATCTGACTGGTTATAGCATATCTAGCTTACCAGTAGATCCTGTTAACCAACCACCATACTACTATACCTACTTTCCTTCTAGTAGCTATGAATTAACAGCTCTATTATCAGAACCTAATTCTAATTCAATAAATGATAATGGTTTAGGTACACAAACCTATGAGATAGGTACTCCTGGTATATCTACACATACCCCTATAATCCGTGAGCCATCACTTGTTGGTTATTGACCATTTAATGAGGGTGATGGTTCATATGCTTATGATTATTCTGGACATA
>Ga0209407_1002907_pt1 | contig 15469 bp, 16 predicted proteins | sample AD_JPNHG3_MetaG_FD_184410 | JGI IMG/M metagenome (GOLD analysis project Ga0209407, IMG submission 184410) | Active sludge microbial communities of municipal wastewater-treating anaerobic digesters from Japan - AD_JPNHG3_MetaG (SPAdes) (version 2) | ecosystem: Engineered > Bioreactor > Anaerobic... | reverse complement strand
GAAGCTCGTCTTCACGGGCGACCTGCCGGAGACCGGCGGGCTCGATGGCGACGTCACGCTCGATCTGAACTGGACCGCCTACTACGACTCCGGGCTCGACTGCACCATCCAGCTCGATCGCTTCGCGTCGTGATGACTCACCCCGGGGCGCCTCTGGACCGGGGCGCCCCGGGCTTGCTCTGAAAGGAGAGAGCGCATGAAGTTGAAGGCCCGCTACGAGATGGACAAGGCCGCGGAGATCGACGGCCGCTGGGTCGCGTGGGGCGACGGCGCGGAGCTGAAGGTGGCCCGCGCGAACAACCAGAACGCCCAGAAGCTGCGCGAGCGGCTGATGGCGCCCTTCGAGCGCCCGGGCTTCCGCACCCGCAAGGCGAGCGAGGAGGAGCAGGCCGCGATCCTGCGCCAGGTGCTCGCGCACGCCTGCCTGAAGGACTGGCGCGGCGTGGAGCTCACGCCCGAGGAGGTGGACCACCTCGCCGCGGAGTACGGCGTCCAGGTGGCCGACCCGAAGCGCCCGGCCTACACGCCGGAGCTCGGCGTGGCGCTGATGACCCTCTACGAGGACTTCCTGCGCGACGTGCTGACGGTGGCGACGAACGAGGACCTCTTCCGGGCCGAGCAGGTGGAGGAGGACCGGGGAAACTGACCGAGGCGCTCCGCTGGCAGTTGCGGTGGAGTCGCCTGAGCGAGAAGGAGCGCCATGCCGTCGAGGAGCGCCGCCGGGCCGGCAAGACGATCCGCCCCGAGCACGAGCCGCCTGAGATCCCGCCCCACCTGGCGTCGATCTGGGCCGGGTTCTGGGACCTCGACTCCTGCCGCTCGGTGGGCATGGCCGCCGGCCGCATCCCGTACACCGCGATGCTCGCCTGGCTCGACGAGCACGGCGTGGTGGACCCGGAGGCGCGGCTCTGGCATGTCGAGCTCTGGCAGGCGCTCGACGCCGAGGTCCTTCGTGACGTCTCGGATCGCACCACTCCGCCAGCCGGAGAGGAGCCTGCGGTGAGCACCCCCACGACGACGCGCCCGCGCCCGCAGGTGAAGTCGCCTGCGGTCCGGCGCCCGGTGAGGCGGTAGATGGCGACCACCCGCTGGGTCCGCATCGGGATCGACCCGACTGCCGCGAAGCAGGGCGCGAAGCACGTTGAGGCGTCGCTCTCCGCGATCAAGAAGCAGGCCGGAGGGCTGCAGTCCTCGTTCTCGACGCTCCGCGGTGCGTTGTCGACGTTCGCGGCGGTGGGCGTTGGGGTGGTCGCGCGCTCGATCGCCCAGGCCACCGTCCAGATGCAGACGATGCGGAGCACCCTGAACCTGGTCGGCGGGAGCGTCGAGGCCGGAACCAAGGAACTCGCGTTCCTGCGCGAAGAAGCGAACCGGCTCGGGCTCAGTTTGGTGGACTCGGCTACGGCCTACGGGAAGTTCTCCTACGCCGCCAGGGCCGGCGGTCTGTCCGCGGCCGAGACCCGGAAGGTCTTCTCGTCGGTCATGGAGGCGTCGCGCGCGTTCGGCCTCTCGAGCGATCAGGCGTCGGGCGCTCTCCTTGCCATGGAACAGATGATGTCGAAGGGCGTCGTGGCGGCCGAGGAGCTGCGTGGACAGCTCGGCGAGCGCCTCCCTGGCGCGTTCACCATGGCGGCGAAAGCCATGGGGATGACGACGCAGGAGCTCGGCAAGGCGCTCCAGATGGGCGAGGTCTTGGCTGTGGACCTCCTGCCGAAGCTGGCCGACGCGCTTCGCGCCGACCTGAAGGAGGCGGCCGAGGAGGCTGCACAGGGCCTGCAGGCGCAGATGGCGCGGCTCTCAACCGCGTGGTTCGACTTCCGGGCCGTGATCTCCGACTCGGGCGTCGGTGAGGGCTTCGCCCGGCTCGTCGGCACGCTCGCCGAGTGGTTGCAGTGGCTCGCGAGCAACTGGCACGCGGTGATGGCCGCGATCTACGCCTCGTTCCGGGACGCCACGGAGAAGCTCCTCGGGCTCATCAATGCGGCGATCGATGTGCAGCTCCGGGCGGTCCAGGGGCTGTACAGCATGCTGGAGAAGCTGCCCTCGATCATCCCCGGAGTGGAGAAGCAGAAGACCGCCCTGGAAGGCCTCCGAGCGTGGTTCGAGAGCGCCAAGGGGGACTTCTTGCTCACCTACCTGGAGTCCCTCGCTGAGACCTTCGACGAGAAGTACAACGCCGCGCTGGACCGCGCCGCAGAGGCCCTGAAGAGCACCGGGGAGGCGGCGTCGGACGTTCGGCCATCGGTGCAGGGCCTCGGCAAGGATTCGGAGAAAGCGGCGAAAGAGCTCGCGAAGCTCGTCGAGGAGGCCCTCCGCCTCGGCGCCTCGCACAACGAGGTCTTCCGGTGGCAGCGGGAGCTCGAGGACGCGCTCGGGGTCATGGCGAAGCTGGAGGCCGCCGGGCTGGAGAACTCCCGGGCCTGGAACGCGGTCGCCGACGCCATCGTTCAGATCGCCAAGGGCCTCGACGAGGCGCAGCAGGCCGCCTACAAGCTCGCCACGGTGAAGATGGACGACGCCTGGGCGGGGATTACCTCAGGGGAGAAGCACCCGCTCTCGCAGCGCAACGACGAGATCGGGCGCGGGATGCTGGCGGATTTCAAGAGGGCGCACGAGGAGGCCAGCCGGCTCGCCGAGACGCTGGAGCGACAGTTCTCGTCGACCCGCGAGAACTACGAGCAGCGCATGAAGGAGATCGAGCTTGCGAAGGCTGGCGGCCTTTCGGCCTCGGCGGCAGCCGGCGCGGCATCTGCTGCCTGGCACTCTGCCGCTGACGAGATGATCGGGTCGATCGGGGCTGTCTTCGAGCAGCTCTCGCAGACGGCTTCGGGCACCTTCGCGCGGATCGCTGGCTACATCGCCAACCTGGCGCGGTCGATCCAGGGCGCCAATCAGATGGGCGCCGGCGTCTCGGACGCGATGACGAAGATGGGGATGGGGCAGTACGCCGGGGCCGCCGGTGGCGCCGCGACGATGTTCGGCGTCTACATGGCCATCTACCAGCTCGGGAAGCAGATCGTGGCGGACCAGAAGGCGCGGCGCTACTCGGACGGCGGACAGGTCGGCGTCACCCGCGGGCACCTCGACTGGTACGGCGGCTCGACGAAGTACGGCGGGCAGTTCGCCGAGCAGATGAAGGACCTCATCCGCTCGATCGAGGACACGCTCGGCGGCTCCTTCCAGGACCTCGCGAAGATCAGTATCAAGGTCCGGAACGACGGGAAGGACGTCCAGGCCTTCGTCGACGGCATCCTGATCGGGAAGTTCAGCTCAGTCGACGAGGCGATCAAGGCCGCCTTCGGCCGGGCGCTCCGCTCCTCGAAGCTGACCGGCCTCGACGACCTCGTCGCGCAGGGCATCTCGGAGGTCAACTACGGGAACCTCGACGAGGCGCTGGAGAAGCTCTCGGCGCTGCGGGAGATCGCGGAGCTCGACTTCAGCGACGGGCTGACCTCGCTGCTGGAGTCAGTGCGCGGCTTCGAGAAGCTCTGGGCGGTCCTGCAGGAGATGGACAACGCGACCGACGCGGTTGTCGCCGGTTTCGCCAGGATCGCCGCGGCGGAGGCGCAGGCCTGGCAGGCGGCGCGGGACTCGATCACCGGGCGCGAGCGGACGGCCGAGGAGGAGCGGGCCTACCGGGAACAGCAGGCGCAGATCTTCAACGCCGAGCTCGCATTGCGCAAGGCCGAGCTCGAGCTGCGGCGCTGGGAGCTCGCGCAGGAGCTCGATCTCCTCCGCGCCCGGGTCGAGATCGCGCGCGGCCGCGGAGAGCTCGGGCTCTCCGAGGAACGGATCCGCCGGGGTGAGCTGGTGCGACAGGGCGAGGTGCTCGGGGCCGAGCTGTCGATGCGCTCGGACTACCTGCAAGCGCTCGGAGCGCTTGCCCAGGGCGAGGCCAAGATCCGGCAGGCAACCCTCGAGGTCGGGAAGACGGCCGTCGAGGCGCAGATCGAGCTGCTCGAGGCGCAGCTCGCAGCGCTCGACCAGCTCCTTGCGGCATTGCCGACGTCGATCGATCTGGGCGAGATCCGCATCCCGAGCCTGGGCGGGGTGGACGTGTCCGCCGGCGGAGGTGGCGATCCCCTTGGCGACTTCCTGCGCGAGGTGGCCACGCTGTCGCGTTCGCTCCTGCCGCCCGCGGCGCGGCAGCTCGCGGAGCTGAACCTGCAGTTCGAGGAGCTCGTCGCCCGGGCGCTCGAGCTGGGGGTCTCGACCGAAGAGCTCGACCGGATCTACGGCGAGATGCTCGCCGCGCTCCAGGCTGATGCGCGCAAGCCCTGGCAGGACATCCTCGCCGGCAGCGGCCCACAGGCCGAGTTCGACCGGATCATCGCGGCGATGATCGCGGGCTTGCAGGACTACTACGACCTCGGGCTCGACGGGACCGAGGTCATGCGCGCCGCGGGCGTCCAGCTCGCGGCCCTGCGCGATTCGATCCTCTCCTCCCTCTCGCCGACCTACGCGATGCGGATGCAGATCGACGCGACGGCGGAGCAGATCGAGTTCCTGCGGGCCAACCTCGAGGCGCTCGGGATGACTGGCGCCGAGCTCGAGGCGATCCTGGGCGAGCTCCAGATCGGCAACTTCCTGACCCTGGCCGAGCGGATGGCCGGCTACCTGGACGACCAGAACCTCCTCATGGAGCTCGAGCAGATGCGCTGGGAGCTCGAGCGCGCGAACCTCCGGCTTCAGATGGACCTCCTCGCCGAGGCCGGGCTCCTCTCGCAGGAGCAGTACGACCGGCTCCTCGCGATCTGGGAGCGCCTGCCGGAGACGGCGCCGCCGGGATTCGGGAGCGGCGGCGGACGCAGCGGGCGGGGCGGATCGTCGGCGAACAACACCTTCAGCGATGCGGTGGACCGGTTCCGGCGCGCCACCGAGCGCCTGATCGACTTCCAGCGCGACCTCCTCCTGGGCGATCAGTCGGCCCTCTCGCCCGAGGAGAAGTTCCTCGAGGCCCAACGGCAGTACGAGCAGACCTACCAGGCCGCGCTCGGCGGGGACATCGAGGCGCGGGAGCGGTTCGCCGACGTCGCGCGCAACTACCTCGACGCGGCGCGGGACTTCTTCGCCAGCTCCGAGAGCTACGCCTTGATCTTCGAGCAGATCCGCCGAGCGCTGGAGGTCCTGATCGGGATGAGCCCGCCGCAGGGCGGATCTGGTGCGAGCGGGCCGGCCTCCGGCGGGTTGCCCCGAGGTGCCACGACGCTGCCGGGCGGAGTGCCCTGGTGGCTCGCCGGGGGATATCCAGCCGGCGGCGGCGGAGCGGGCGCGGGCAGCACTCCGGCCTCGCCTGGCGTCGGGCGGCTGGAGGATGAGATCCGCAACAGCGGGCAGTCGCAGGCGCGGGGCACGGAGCTGCTCCGGCGCGAGCTCGAGACCATGCGCGAGTCCCAGGCAGAGCAGCTGGGCGAGATCCGCCGCCTGAACACGACGTTGACGCGCCGGGAGGCTCAGGCGCCACGAAGGAGTAGCGCGGCATGATCCCTGGAGTCACGGCGATTGGCGAGGTGGCGATCAGCGAGCTGCCCTTCGCGTATTCGCAGGCGCACCCCAACCCGCTGACCGCGGTGCTGGCCGATCCTTCGGCGGAGCTGATCTATGCCCTGGAGGCCGATGCGCTGCCCGCCGAGAGGCAGTGGCTGCGGTTCACGCATGACGGCGGAATCGGCACCGTAACGTCCGGCCTCCTTGACCCTCTGACAGATGGCAGTTACTCGGTGTCCGTGCGCTTCCGGCTGAACAAGATCGTCCCAAAGACCTGGCAGATGCTCGGCCCTCATGCGTCTGCTGCGCTCTCCCCGACCGCGCCCGTGACGTTTCGCATTGCCTCCGGCACGACGCAGCTGGAGTGGGATGGCGGGGGGGACCTAGTGATCCCGATGGGCGAGCTGGAGCTCGGGCGCTGGTACGTTGTGACGGCCTCGAACCTCAGGGTCGAGGAGGGGGTGTTCCGCGTCAACACGTACGTGAACGGCGCCCCGGCGGGCTCTGATTCTGGATACGGGTCCGATCCCCCCCCTCTTGAAGGCATCTCGTGGGGATCGCAGACGTCAGCCTATTCAGGCCCGAATGAGGCTCCCTGCTACGCGGACGTCGCGCGCACCCGGGTCTGGCGCACCGCGCTTTCTCCGGCCGAAGCTCTGGCCGACGCGCTCGGCGAGGAAGTACTCCCGGACGAGCTGATCCATGCGAGCGACTGGAGTGACGGGGAGGGCCCCTTCGTCTCTTGCACCGTGGGGCCTCCGATGACCCGTTCTCTGTTGGGCACGGAGTGGGGGGCAGAAACGACGGGGGGCGAGACGATCTATCTGGCGTCTCGCGACTACCGCACGGGAGCCGAGGACACGCCGGCGCACACGCAGTTCCCTGCGCGCCTGTCGGTCCCCTACTCGGCGGAGTCCTCCATCCTGGAGAACGGTACGCCCACCGCGGGCGGGTCGGCCTCCCTGGGAGTCGTCGAGATCGTGAACACGGACGGCGCCTGCGACAACCTGGCGGCCTCCTCCTGGTACGGGCGGCGCCTCGAGATCAAGGTCGGGACGCGAGCGATCCCGTACCAGGAGTGGGCGACGGTGTTTCGGGGTGCGGCCGAGGGGCTCTCCTGGGGTTACGACCGGCTCACCCTCGCGCTGCGCGCTCCTTCCGCTGGCCTTGCCATCCCGGCCCAGACCGCGCGCTATGACGGGCGTGGGGCCTGTCTGCGCTTCGACGGGGTGGACGACTACGCCACCGGCTCGCTGGCCGCCGGTTTTCTGGGCTCTCGCACCTTCGAGGCGTGGGTCCGTCCGCTGGGGTTGCCGAGTCCGGTGGCTATTGCCGGGATGCTCGTCGCCACTGGGGGCAGCACGAACGCCGGAGCGTTGTACTGCTTCCTCTTCTACAACGGCCAGTTCGGCGCTCGTCTCATGAAGTCTGGTCGCGATCCGGGAGTTTCCGCGAACGGCGGACAGGCCGTCCTGGGCCGCTGGCACCACGTTGCCGTCGTCTACGACGAAGCGGCGGGTTCTCTCGTGGTCTATCAGGACGGGCAGCCCGTAGCGTCTATCGAGGTCCCCTTCCAGCCGGTCACCGGGCCGACAGAGGTCAACCTGGGGCGCAACGTGGCCGGGGCGCAGTTCTTCGAGGGCGAGATCGACGAGGTCCGGCTCTGGACGCGCGCCCGAACGGCCGCTGAGATCCGAGCAGACATGCACCGCCGCCTGACCGGAGTCGAGGCGGATCTCGCGCAGTACTGGCGCGTGGACGAGGGGACCGGCAGCACGCTCGCGAACGCGGTGACCGGCGGGGCATCCCTGTCCGTTTCCGGTGCGATCTGGGTTGGCACCAACGAGGGGCTGGAGAGCGTCTCCGGGCGTCCCAAGCCTCTGGTGTATGGCCGGGTCAACCACGTGGAGCCGGTGCTGCTCGATCCGGCAAAGCTCGTCTACCAGGTCCATGACGGGCCGATTCAGTCCGTGCTCGGCGTCTACGACCAGGGGGTCGGACTGACTGCGGCCGGCGACAGCGGCGACATCTACGCCACCGCTCCGGACCCCGGCAAGTACCGGACTGACCGCTCGCGCGGCCTGCTGCGCCTGGGCTCCGTGCCCGTGGGGCCGCTTACCGTGAGCCTCGAAGGGGATGCCTCGGAGGGTGGCTATTCCGCCGCTGTCGGAGAGATTCTGCGGCGGTTGGCGCTGCGCGCCGGGCTGACGACTGCGCAACTCGACGAAGGGAGCTTCGCTGCCCTGTCGGCGGCGCGCCCGGGCGTCATCGGCTACGTGGTGGCGGAGTCGGCGACAGCGGAGCAGGCGATCTCGGAGGTCGCCGACTCCGTGGGAGCGTACTGGGTCTACACCCGCGGCGGGCTGCTATCCGTGGGCGTGGTCGAGGGGCCGGGCACCGCGGTCGCCGAAATTACCGAGGCCGACATCGTGCTCGGGACGCTGGAGCGGCTCCCTGCGCCAACTCCTGTGCAGCGCTGGCGCATCGCCTACGGTCGGGTGCATCGGCCGCATGCCGCGAACGAGATCGCGGGTTCGGTCTACTCCGGGGCTCCTTCTACATGGCTGTACCTGCAGTCCGAGTGGCGGTGGGCGGTCGCGGAGTCGTCGGACCTCGGGGCGGATGTGCCAACGGCCGACGAAGTCCTGGTGCATTCCTGTTACGCCTACGAGGCCGACGCGCGCGCCGAGGCGGAGCGGCGACTCGCGCTCTACTCGGCCCCGCGAGACGTTTACTCGATGGGGCTCACGAAGTATCGCCACCAGCTCGACATCGGGCAGACGGTGACGCTGCGCCTCTCGCGCTACGGCCTGACCGCCGGTAAGCAGATGGTGGTCGTCGGCTGGGCCGAGGACGCGACGAGCGGGGACATGCGGGTGACGCTGTGGGGGTGACGAAGTGGGTGGTACGCGCCGAAGTGCTGCTCGGCGATCAGGAAGCGGACGGGGTGGGGCGCGAGATTGCCGCCGCCGTCGCCCCTGCCGAGGTCACCGCAACACAGGTCATGCCAACGGAGGAGGGCGGGCGGATCTGGAACGGGACGTGGGAAGCCTCGGCGCCTGGCCTCCAGCTCCACGTCTGGGCCTCGTTGCAGGCGTTGCTCACGGCGCGCGGATGGGCCGGGTCGCTCGCCTTGCACGAATGCCGGCCGGGAGAATCGTGTCGCAACGAGACCTATCGCGAATGGAGGAGGCCGAGTGGATGAGCTGCTGATTCTGACTCCGGATGTAAGTGATGCCGCCGCGATCCTCCCCCTGGCCTGCGGGAGCACGCCCGGGTCGATGGGGGTGGAGAACCTCTTGCGCATGCAGCCGTCCGAGGTGTGCCGCTGGACCAACCCCGCTCTGGCCGGCTGCTACCTCGACCTCGGGAGCCTGCAACCGGTGGATACGGTCTGGCTTGGCTATCACGGAGCGCGTCCGTCTGCACCGAGCTCTGCGTGGAAAGTGCAGAGCGCCGACTCGTTCGACGACCTGATCGACGAGGCCATGAGCTTCGACTCGGGCTGGCTGCCGATGCCCAGCGCTGACCCGGACCTCTACGACGGGCGCACGCACGAGCTGTTTCGCCTCCCCGCCGAGGTCACAGCCAGGTTCTGGGCGATCCGCTTCGACTTCCCCAGTTCCGAAGACGCCTTGCCAAGTGGCTACTTCGAAGCCGGACGCCTCGTCCTGGGACGCGCCTACCGCCCCGCCGCCGGGGTGGAGTACGGCGCGCAGCTTGGCGTGTCGGAGCAACCGCAGGAGCTACAGAGCGAGGGCGGGCAGGTCTATCTGCGCGGCAGGGCGAAGCGACGCTGGATGCGCTTGTCCTGGGCGGCCGATTCCGAGCAGTCCGCCCACGACGATGCGCTGCGGCTAGCGCGGCAACGCGGGGCCTCCCGCGAGATGGTCGTCTGTTCGAAAGCCAACGGCTCTCCGGCCGCGGTGATGGCGCGTACGGTGTACGGCGTCGCCGATGAACCTCTGCTCGTGAGCATCCCTGGATACAACACCTTCACCGTCGACCTGACGGTCCGGGAGATCCCCTGATGGCCTTGAAGATGCGCGATCGCGTGAAAGAGACCACCACGACCGTCGGGACCGGCGCCTATACCCTGGGCGGCGCCACGACCGGTTTCCGCGCGTTCAGCGCGGTCCTCACGAATGGTGATACCTGCTACTACGTCTGCACGGACGGCGTGAGCTGGGAAACGGGGCTCGGAACATATACCCACCAACCATTAACCGGACACCAGCTCGCGCGAACGACCATCTATGCGTCGAGCAACTCCGGAAGCGCGGTCAACTGGAGTGCTGGGACCCGCGACATCTTCCAGTCCTACCCGGCAGAGGGGCTGCTCTTCACGGCCAACAACCTCTCGGAGCTGATCGGTACGCGGACGCTCGTACTGGCCAACCTCGGGCTGCTCCCGAGCTCGCAGAGCGGTGGCGCGAACGGACAGGTGGTCCGGCTCTCGTCGGCAGATACCTGGGTCGCTGCTTCCCGGGCCGACACCGTGGACCAGCTCGTCGGCCTGATGTTCCGGCAGGGCAACGCCTACTGGCCTCCGGGCTCGGTGATCACCGGGCTTTCTGGCCTGACCGCAGGCGCTGTCTACTACCTCTCGACCAGCGGCGCAATCACCACCGTTGCGCCAACCCCGTCCGGCAGCCTTCGCCGCGTGGTGATCGGGAAGGCCATCTCCACCACCGCGCTGCTCTTCTGGCCGGGAACGCCGATCACAGGGTGAGCGATGCCGCAGATCCTCCAACCTACCGGAACGCTCCAGTACGACGCTTGGCGGGACACCACCTCGGGCAGCACAGTCCTGCACCCGGCCGTCAACGAGAGCTATCCAGACGATGCCACCGCGATCCGCTGTCCGCACGGGACGATTCCTGGCCCCTGGCCAGAGCAGCGAGCGGTATTCAGCCTCCCCCCGGCAGACACGCCGGCGCGCAGGACGGACCATCGCGTCTATATCCGCCTCTGGGCGCGGCCGCAGCCGGAGGGGGTGCTGCTGGGCAAGGGCTTTGCCGTGGAGCTGTCCGATGGGACTGCGATGTATCGCTGGAGTGGGATCGCTCCGGATGACCCCACCACCTTTCAGCTCGATCTGCCCGCGGCCAGTGCCGCTGATTACGAGGATTACGGCACTCTCACCATCGCAGTCGAGCGCCCGCAAGCGCAGGGAGGGCTGTACGTCTCCTGGGTCGCCGTGGAGATCCCTCATCCGCCGTTCGCTCACCTCGACCAGAGCAACGGCGGGTTGATCGTGGCCGCTCCCTCGAGCGGGTATTACCTCGAGCTGGTTGGTGGAGGCGCGCTGCGCATCGCCGGCGAGGAGACGGACGGAGCCCTCACCCTCGGGAGCGGAGGCGGTTATGTGGTCAAGCTCTAGGAGGTGCCGATGATGATCCACCGAATCCGGCGTGGGGACACCTTGCCGACGCTGCGCGCCACCCTGACCGGGCAGGATGGCGCCGCGATCAATCTGGAGAACAGCACCGTCGAGCTGCACCTCGCGCGAGCTGGCCGCGTGGTAGTGCGCGAAGCGGTGATCCTGGATGCTGCCAAAGGGATCGTGCACTACGAATGGAGCACCGCCGACTGGGAGGGAGAGGAGCTGTCGGTCGGCTCCTGGCGCCTGGAGTGGCAGGTGTCGCTCGACACGGGCGACGTGATCACCTCCCCGCCGACCGGGCACGACGTGCTCGAGATCGGAGAGGACCTGGCCTGATGGCAACTCTTGGTGAACAGTCCCTTCTGTCGGTACTCCACGGCGGGGAAGTCCTCCCCGGTGTCGAGACGGAGCTCGCAGCGCCCCTGCGAGCGCACCCGAGCGCCAACATCCCGCTCACCGCGCGCGCGGCGCTCGACGTAGTTGCTCGGCGACGCGGCGATCAGGCCGAGCTCAACCGGGCGGCCGCGCTCTGGTGGGAGCACCTCGAGCCAGGGGTTCCGGGCGTGCTGATGCGCAACGAATTCGGCTCAACTGTCTATGGGCCATGGATCGTCTGCCCCATCGCGACAGCCGCCCGGGTCCATGCCGGCAACGATGCCGGACGGCGAGCCCGGGAATGGGTGCGCGCCTGGGCCGCGCTCGCGGTGCTCGCTACTGGCTGGGAGGAAGGGCTGCTCATCTCCGACCAGGATGATCCCCCGGGGCGCCCAGCTCCCGGGCCGGTGTTTGCCACCGCTCAGAGCGACCGGCAGGCTGGCTACACCCGCCGACGGCGCGGGATCTTGCCTTCGGTCTTCGCCGGCGAGCGCTCCTGGCAGCGGTCGTGGCAGGGAGATGACGACTGGCGACTCGCTCGCGGCTACCTCGACGAGCCTTCGGCCTCGCAGCTCGTGCAGACGCTTCTGGGGCTGCCCTGGCGATCCAACAGCGCCGAGGGCGGCGACTGGGTGGCGCGGTATGCCGCGGGCGTTGTTCGGACCTTCGGACCGGGCCCCGTACTGCCGCTCAACGAGGCGGAGATCTCGCTGCTCGCGAGCGTCTTCGCCGACCGGTCGGCCGAATCGGTGCGCCGGCTCCTCCCGTGGCTCGAGGGCTGGATCCCCGAGCATCGCTACGTGCTCGCCTGCACCGAACGGGGCCTGTGGATGCTCGCCGAGTCCGGCGGGCGTACCTCAACCGCGCCGGTCTACGCCGCGGTCTGGGAGGATGGTGGCCCGCAGGGCTGGCTCGCCTGTGACGACGGGCGGCGGAAGTCCAAGGATGCTCCCGATGCGATCGTTCTCGGTCGCGGCTGGGAGGACGGCGACTACCTCCGCTGCGAGCGGAACGACCACCGGCACGGCATCTGCGAGATCCGGAAGCCCGGCGGCGCCGAGCTCTGGCGCCTGGCGTTCGGCCCGGACGGCTACCGCCTCGAGGTTCCCGCGGCAGAGGAGCCTCCCGCGCCACCGAGCCCGCCCGCGGCGCCCCCGCCGCGCCCCAAGCGCCGCCGCTGCCGCCTGTTGCGGCGTCTCCTGGGGAGGGACTGAGGACGTGCCTGGCCCTCCTGCCGAGCTCGAGCTCTTCGAGCAGGCGTTCGAGCGCACGCTCGGCTGGGAGGGCATCTACGCCAACGACCCCGAGGACCCGGGCGGCGAGACGGTTCGCGGGATCGCGCGACGTCGCCACCCAGACTGGCTCGGCTGGCGCCGGGTGGATGCGCTTCGAGGTCAGCCCGGGTTCCCGCGGTCGCTCGCGACCGACGCGGAGATCGTGCGCCTCGCGCGCGCCTTCTACGCTGCCGAGTTCTGGCGCCCGCTGCGCTGCGACGAGATCGCTGCAGCTGCGGGAGGCGAGCTCGCCGCCAAGGTCTTCGATGTCGCGGTCAACGTCGGCCGCCGGCGGGGCGCCGAGTTCCTCCAGCTCGGTCTCCGGGCCGCCGGGGCTGACCTCGCCGTCGACGGGCGCATCGGGCCCGGCACCCTGGGGGAGCTGGCCCGGTCCGGGCCAGAGATGCCGTTGGCGCTCCTGCGATCCGTCCAGGCCGGCTACTACCGCGGCCTCGCCGCGGCGCGCCCGAGCTTGCAGCGCTTCGCGAACGGGTGGGAGCGGAGGGCGCTTGCGTGACCACCCCGGCACCTGCAACCCGGCAGGAGACCCCCTGGCGCGAGGGCCCGCCGAAGTGGCTCTACACCGCCTATGCCGTGGGTCTCGCCACGATCCATCTGGCCCTTGCCGGGCTCGACGTCGGCAAGTTCTTCGACCTCTTCGACCTCGCCTGGCCGTTCTACGGGACGCTGATCGCGATCACGAGCGGAAGCGCCGTCGCGTTGCACCTGGGGCGCCGGCGCGCCGCGCGCTCGCCGTTCGCCTACGGGGGCGACTCGCAGCCCTACCACTACGACCCCGAGGGGAGCTTCGATGACACCCGAGATCACGACCTGGATCTCCCGGCTCCGCCGCGCCGGTAGCTGGGCGGCGGGCCGCGGGCTGGCCCTCGCGGCCGGCGTGGCGGTCGCCCTGCTGCTGGCCGGTGAGATCGCCGACTGGCGCCGCGCGCAGGAGCCGGCGCGCCGGGTGGTCACCGTGCGCCCGACCGCGCGCCTGGCCAATGCCGAGCTCGTCCGCGTGCCCCTGGACCTCGACGTCCCGGCGATCCAGGGACGGACCCTCGCGCGGCTCGAGCGCGACTACGTCACCGGGCCCCTGACGACCGTGGCCCCGGACGGCGCTCTCGTCGGGTCGAGCGGGGCGGTGCTGCCGGGCGGCCTCGCCGGCGCGGAGCTGGTGCTGGGAGAGTTCCGGCTCGCGCGGCTGCCGGACGGCGGGGGAGCCCTGGTGACGCGCGACGCTGGCGGGGGCGTCGACGTGCGAGTCCTCCCGGAGCCCCGGCGCTTCATCTCGTTCCGCCCGGAGTGGTCCGTTGGTGGCCTGGTCTCGCCGATCGGATCGGATCGCGATTGGCGGGCCTACGCGCGCTGGAGCGGCCTGCGCATCGGCCGGATTCATGCCGTGGTCGAGGGTGGCGCCCACGGCACCGGCGGGCGCTCGGGCGCCTATGCCATGGTCGGAGCCGAGATCCGCTTCGGCAGTCAGTAGGCCGCGGCCACCAGCCGGCTCACCGTTGCCAGCTGCCGCGCCCAGGCGGCGATCACGGCGAACTCCTCGCTGCTCGGCGTACCAAGCGGCACAACCTCGCCGAAATCGTCTGCAAGTGGTAGCCGTAGCAGGCATTTGCCAGGGTTCGAAAGTTTCGTTCCGTCCCATTCCAGGCCATCCGGGTAGATCGCCTGGGCGAAGGGAGGGCGGCGGTTGGCCGGCAGGGCTTCCCAGGTCTCTGCCGGGCGGATCAGGAGTTCGCGCCCGGCCCGCAGCACGTCGATGAGCGACAGCTCCTCTGCTCCCTCCAGGCTCGCGATCTCGGCCTCGGCGCGCTGGCGTTCGGCAGCCAGTCGCGTGCTCTGGCGCCGGTAGTCGTCCGGGTCGAGGACTCCATCGGTGAGCAGGTCGAGAAGGCGTTGGCGTGCGGCGCCGAGGCGTTCCAGGCGGTGTCGCGCTCGCGCAGCGTTCGCGGCACGTTCGCCAGCTCCTTCCTCGAATCGCGCGGCGATCGTCTCCTCGAGCAACGTCACGAGCTCGGGCGGGCAGGCTTCGCGTGCGAGCAGGGCCCGGAAGGCGCCATGCAGGCGATCGGCCGAGCCGCTCGCATGTCCGCCGTGCGGGCAAGGGTTTCGCGCGCCAGGCGAGAGAGGTCGTAGACGACGAGGGCGACCGGATGGAATCGCCGCCGCTCCAGATCATCCAGCAGACGCTGCAAAACGGGGCGCTGAGCCGTCTTGGCGCTCTCCCCTTCCTCCCGGTACACCCGGAGCACATCCCAGCCCTGGCGGGCCGCGTAGGCGCGGCAGGCGGCATCCTGGGTGTCGAGCGAGAGGTTCGCGACCTGTTCTTCGGTCGAGACGCGGATGTAGACGACACAGCCGGCCATGACGGGATCCTACGCTGCGGGGCGAAGGCGGGAGGCCGTGGCGATCTCCCGAGCGAGGTCGGCGAGGAGGAGGACGGTCGCGCGGAGCGCGAGAACCTGGTCGTCGTCGAGTGTCGCGCCTCGCGCCCCCAGGATCTCGCGGCACCGCGCGAGGGGGACTACGCCTCGATCGTCTGGAGCGTCATCCGCCGGTTGCTGATCCCCTTGGCCGCAGCCAGGGCCTTGCGCATCTCGCCGTAGGGCACCGGCTCGCCCCAGATGTGCCCGTCCGGGCGCCGGATCTCGACCCACCACTCGCCGTGCTCTCCGGGGCGTACGCGCACGCGCCAGGGCTTCGTCTGTTGCTGTTGCTGTCGCGGTCTCATCGTGTCTCTCCTCGCAGGAAGGGGGCCGGGGAGCGGTGCGGCGCTCCCCGGCATCCGGATCGGAATGGAGCGGCACGCCCGCTCCGGCGGGATCCGGCGTCTCAACGCGCAGCGTCTCTCGAGCTGCGCCCGCCGCACCGGGTTTCCTGGTCATGCGGCGCGACGCCTCCGTCGCGCCCAGCGCGCTTCGATGTGTCGTCGTGC
>Ga0209407_1002898_pt1 | contig 15515 bp, 15 predicted proteins | sample AD_JPNHG3_MetaG_FD_184410 | JGI IMG/M metagenome (GOLD analysis project Ga0209407, IMG submission 184410) | Active sludge microbial communities of municipal wastewater-treating anaerobic digesters from Japan - AD_JPNHG3_MetaG (SPAdes) (version 2) | ecosystem: Engineered > Bioreactor > Anaerobic... | reverse complement strand
CTGTATTTACATTGACTTTAGGATCCAATGGGAACGATACATTTCCAGCAAATATCATACCATTGTATACACATTGACATTTGCGTTTTGCACTTACATTCTTCATTGTTTCCGAATATCCAGCATCGATATTAAACGAAGCATAACGAGTTCCATCATCTACTATCTGAGCGTAATATAGACCAGTTTCAGAATTAAACGTAAAAGTATGAGTATCAAATTCTATTTCTTTTACAAGGCGATAAAGTTCTTGCTCTGTGCCATCTATTATCTCCGCTGCATAGAGTCGTAATCCAGTTATTCTACGAGAGACTACATGTAATAGTTCTATATTCGTATTGATATTAACAACGATATTCTTATTACTTTCTCCATTAGAAACAGTATGATCCCAGAAATGATCAGTAAGTGGTGAAATACATACACCATCGTAAACGAATGCAATGCGATATCGTATACTCTTTCCGGATTTGAAAGCACTTCCATTAATTTCAGTAAATGTTATAGTACTGGGTTTATACTCTATTTCTCTGATTAGCGTTAGATCTATATAGTCTGGTATATTGCTCATATCCGGCTCATACACAGCAACCTTATTCGTATAAGATAACATCATTATATCTTGCACTAGATTAAACATCTTATATGTATTATATAGATCAACATTAGTATTCCAAAGATCAGCAACTAATAACATTGAATAAGATAAATTAATAGCATCATCATAGCTATCTATTTCAGATAGATAGGCAACATCATTATTTGACGGAGTAAGAAGCGTTTTTGAATCTGTATCATTAAGCGAATAATGAGTTCGCTGATTATAGTGATTTCCAGCATGATTCTCTAGTTCGGAAGCAAAGAGTGCAAATCTTGCACTACCATCGGATTCTACTTCAGGATTATTAAAGAACTTTGTAAGATGAAAGAAACGACCAAAGTATTTATATAAACCGGGTACATTACCCAACCAGTAATTAAAAAACTGATAATCCCAAGTATTAGTAGGTTCTACTCCATTCCAACAATAGTAAATATCCTGCGAAGTATTCTGCGAATCAAAGAAAACTTCATCGTTATTTTTAGTTAATCTATTAAGCGGGATAGAACGAATTGTGTCTTGTATAGTAAGAGTATTTTCTTCTTGATTAAAATTGCTTGAATGATGCCAATATGCTATACCACATCCAACATGAGAGCTTATGACATCTTCTATATTACCACTACTTGGAATACTTACAGGATATTCATGATCAGTTCTCTGATTTATCCATACCTTACTCGGACAAGCAATTTCATAGCCTACGATATTATTATCGTAATCTACTATTACGAGAGAGCCGATAAGAAGAACATTATCTTCTTCGTTTTGATCTACATGAGCAAATCCACAATATCCGGGAGATTCCATAAACATTATAGATGAACCATAGTTATATGGAGGCTGAAATGGATAAGTAATTGGAGAGGTAGTATATACTCTACGAAGTTCTGCATATATATCATAGAAACCAGATTCGGTAGTAGTATTGGTATTTGGTTCCATATTCATTATCTCTTGACTATTAACAGTTACTTCATAAGGTATCCGAAAATATCTACCATCTCCATCGGGAAAACTATTATTATAACCGGTCGAAAGTATTTCATATTGAGTGCTGTTTTGTTTTTTATATTGAGAATATGTATAATAATACTGAGTTGGTATCTTTTTGTATGGAATGAACGGAAGCTTGCTCTTGTGTAGATCTCCGCTATCATAAGAGATAAGTTTTGGAGTATCATAAACGAATAAGTCCTTACTGAAAGAAAAGAGGAAATCGTCTTCCAGGTCTAATTCACTTATCGGAGTATCTCTTCCCATATTATACCCTAGAAAGACATAGTCATGAGATACTGCTATAGAATCTAATCTACTTCCTGGAGGATTAAGAGTTTCAATAACTTCGATATTAGCAATAACACCAGAAGAATTTATACTTATGTTTTCGAACCATTCGATTGTAGTACTATTAATATTTGGATCATCAAACAAATTTTTTATATTTAGTTTTGTAATAAAGAGTCTATTATCTTCGTAATGAGCGAAATAGATATGAGCTGGACGAAAAATATTAGTATCAACTTCTACTTTATCATAACACCACGCAATTGGAGAAGTACTACATAATTTTCCAGTGCAATGTATCTTATCGTTTGCTATATCGTAAAGAAATAGACCGTTATAACCATACTGGGCATATAAAAAATATCCTTCGTTAATGGGAACCATAAACTGTAGGTTTTCAGCATTAGCATAGTTGTAATCCGAAGATACAATATCTTCTTCAAAGATGATTTCGTCTTTCTCAATATCTATTAGATTACCATTGCCGTATCCATATCTCAGATATTTTACATGCCCATCGTCATCTAAAATGCTTGCCTGACGCCCAATTACGTCCATACATAAGCGATCTCCTCGAGGTGGACTAACTATACCAACCAACTTATTATCTACGAAAATCCGTCCTTTTTGGTCCTCAGAAATAGGAATAGTTTTTCCTTCAACGAATAAGTTCTTCTCTTGAACATAGCTGGTATTCATCGGCTTATCTTTGTTCTCCGGAATCGCTATGCTCTCGGAACCATCCACTCGCACATTCTTAAAACCAATGGCACCACTATCCGGAACTGCCGGAGTGGCACCATTGAAAGAATTGAATTGAACTATTTCTTTAGGCATTATACGATTTCTTTAAAAGTTGCCAGAGGAAGCGGAAATCTATTCTTAGTAAATTCTATAGTACCATTATCGATTATAATACACTGAAAAGAAATCTTTCCATTATCGTTTCCTATGGGACGCTCAAGAGCACTAAATCCAAATAATACTATTTCAAAGTCGGCAGAAATAACATAATCATTTCCAAGATCCGCAAGATACTGTAATCTCCAAAATGGTAGAGATATAATAAATTTTCCATTTCCAACGTTTTTACAATAACTTGGATTATAGAATATGTGTTCTTGATTAATCTTGAATAGTGTATCTATATTCTTTCTTGAACACACTAGAACATCTATTTCTCCACCATTAGATAAGTTACAATGTAATATTGCAGCTATTTCAAGATCACCTATATCTATTCCAACCATATTGGCGTCGGTTATTTCATAAGTATAATTGCCAGTTGACACTAAGAATTCGTTTAATGTACGTGCCATTATTGTTCCCTCTATTACAATGATACCAGAATATTGACCGTAATATCTATAGATGTATCCGCAGTAACCTGCGATTCTGGATTATAGTTTCCTACCCAGCCAATACCATTGTCTTTAAACACTTCCGGATTATATTTTGTATCTGTATTACTTATCTTAACACTAGCTATAATCTCTTCACGTTTTATAAAGCTTCTTTTAGCTGGCTCTCCAAGCATATTTGTAAAATAAGAAAATCCGTTACTTGGAGGATTATAGTTAGTTATTGTTCCAATATATATAATTGGTGTAATTGTTATTTTGGTATTGTTCTTTATTCTGCTATATGGTACACCAAAACTATCAGTAATATAGTTAACTGAAGAAATAGAACTACCACTAGTTAGACTTATTGGAGTAAGACTTAAATAATATGGAGCGTTATAATCACATTGTGTCATATATGTTTCATACTCGCTCTTGGAAAGATTGTAAGTTCTTGTCAGATAATCAGCATTTCTCGAACAAATCTTTGGTCTACCATATATTGGATTCCAGAAATCATGATCATATTTCCAAGAACGGTAGATACTTTCGCCACTATTTATCTTTCCTCTATCTATATATTTTACTACCTCTTGTTCAGTTTCAACATCTGTATAACTAAGTGAATAACCTATTCTAAGATTATCGAATAAGTCATCTAGAGTCGCATTCTCTAATAACGTTGCCGGAACCAATTCACTACGTGGACTATAATCATTATCGAAACATATGTTAAATCGAAATGGAGTATAATATCCTATATTAAAATTACTACCATTAAACACTTCTCTCCATGAATGTGGAATAAGTATATCTGGTTCATTAACTGAATCTGGTGGCAAATTAGTATACAACTGATACTGTAAATCTCTTGCCATATATATAGTTCTAGAATCAATTACAATCTCATTACTGTCTAGAAATTCAAATCTTATCTGATTTATTATTGGTATATCAAGATCTCTACTACAGTGATAAAAATATGGTTCGGTTGCAGAATCTACTAAATCTAGCGTAAATGGATTATTCGGCGTTATTACAAACGGCACAGCACTAGAACGATCATTGATATACAATTTCATGGTCATATTATCTGGCATTATTCTTCTCCTTGTATTATCTTGAGTAAGACTTCTATCTTACTCCGGGAAGTATAGATTACATCTTTCAGTAATCCGTTTATATAAACTAATATCTTTCTGATAATCTCATGGATTCCTACAGAAATTATTAGACCTATTTTCTTTAGAAGCGAGTAAGTCCGCTTATGCAGTATACCTACAACGTAATGTTTCTTTTCTAATAGCGATGTCTTTACGCTATTACTTATATATTTGGTTTGTATACCAAAGACCTTCAACTTACTCGCTTTCTTACATATTAAAACTATATTAGTATTCGAAATCTTCTTCGCTTCGTTTACTATTGTAATGCCTGCTTCTTTGATATTGGCGAAACTAGATGAGACTGAAGAAACAGCGATACGATTACTTTGAGAAATCTGTTTAATCTCTATAGGAAGTCTTACTACATCTCTTTTCATTGTCTTTGCTATCGGAATCTTAAGACTATTCCGAACAAGAATAAGTGTATTTCCGAGCGGTTCTCTTCTTAGCATTAGAAATATACCTGTTTAAATATCGCTGGAGAAGCAGAGGTATTGTATTTGACTTTGATATTCTGGAAGTAATACTGGAACTTATTCGCATATAATTCAATTATCGCAGAAGTCATAGGGAATATTCCAGCTAATTCTGTTAACATTAGATATAGAGCACAGAGTTGAGTTTCCATATCAGTTATCTCTCCTTCCTGTTCATTCCATTGTTTCTCTACATCGATTACTACTGGTTCCTCTTCTCCTTCTATGATATCGAGAATTTTATCAGTAAATGCAGATATATCTTTAAATGTTTCTGGTATACGAGACCAATACTCTATCTCAAGTTTGTGATCTTTGATAGTATCATTCGTTATAAGCTCTTTATTATTATCGTAGATGAATAGTTTTCCGTGCTCTACCTTCCAGTATATGTTTTGATCCAAATCGCTTACTTTATCTATCTTAACTGCGCTGGATATAGGAAGATTCTCGTATTGTTCAACTGAGGTAATATTCTTCAATGTATTCGTCTTCAATCTTACTTCTCTAGAAATCTTATCCATAGCAAGATTAAAGAACTGAGTAAAAGCCTTCCGAGTAAGTTCTGGTATAATTAGCTGAGCAAGATCGTATAATTCACCAGCCTTCATTATTCACCTCCTGCGGAAATAGAAATACCAAACCAGTCATAGTATTCCTGTCTTAGATTTCTTATGCGTTGAAGAGTATTAACTGTATTCTCCATGATTACTCTGAGATTATCTGAAGCAGTAGCTTGTTCGCTTATTGCAGTTTGAATCTTCTGTAATTCTGCCGCCGCAAGCTCTACATCATCTGCTTTTAATCTCTTATTGACGTCGGTATAATCATACTTCACATTCTCTTTAATCATTCTATTTATGAGAAGCGAGACATAGGCATTAAATACTCGATTAAGTTCAAATATAGAACAGTATAGAGCAAGCGGGTAATTATAACGATCATGCCAAATAAGTTTTCCACTATTATCTGCTCCATACTTTACTATATCTGCTTCATAAGTATCGCCTTCATCGGAAGGATAAACATATAACTTATTGCCACGAATCCAGAAATAGCGTTTTCCATAATCTCCATCATTAAGAAGCGAATAAGTGTTTGTTATATGCTCTGGATTATCTACTCTTACCAACTTCTTCGGTATACTACTCTTCGTATAATAGACATTAATCTCTTCGTTGTTTGTCGGTACATACTGAAGCGTTATGGAGGTACCAGAGGAGGAACATGTGAGGGCAACCGGTACCTCCAACGCTTTTAATGCCTTCGGATTGATTAGACTTATACGATTAACTATATCTTCCATACCAGCCATTATAGTATTATTATCTACAATAATATCCGTTGTTCCAAGTATGGAATTTACATAGTTCTGAACATCAATCCGAGTTGTTGCCATTATTCTTTCACCGCATATCGAACTACTGCATTTCCGGTTGCAGCAGGAGTAAGAGTGATTGCAATACGATAGAAGGGTGCTTTAATATTTTTTACATCAAGAGATATTCCACATCCAGTTTTTGCAGCGGAAATAGCTGGATTTGTTCCGGTTACCATATCCGACCAATGCGTCCCATCTACTGAAATCTGCAACTTTATCGTATTTGCAGTTACGGATATATTCTGAGTTGAAGAAACAATTGCTGCAGGAAGAATAGCATTCCCCTGAAAACTGGCAAGCGCAGAAGAATATATCGTCTGAGCATCCGTACCAGTAAAAGCAAGTGTTTCTTTGTAGGTTTTCCAACCAGTATAATTTGTTCCGGTTATATTTTCCCAAGCCATTATTTCCTCCTTACCTTATGCGTTCCACTTCAACACAGCGTGTGTTTCAGGAAGTGTAATTTGAATTCCAGCTTCGGTTATGATCTGATCAATACGACCATCGACATCTGGGCTTTGAACATTAGTCTGATAGAAAGTATCACGACTAATACCGTTTCCTACTAGTGGACGATAAGCTACCTGACCGAGATCAATTACTATGCAATAGTCTTCCCACTGTTCTCTAAGTAAAGGATGAGCGACGAAGTTGAAGTCTCCAAACACACAACTTACTCGTGTAATATTGAATCCGAATTGAGACTTGATATTCTGAACATCCAATTGAGTTGAACCAGCAGTAAGAGTATTACCGAGGAATGTACCACTACCAAGTTTATTGAACCAAGCTACAAGCTTCCGAGAAGCAAGAACTAGTTTACTACCACTATTACCATTCTCTGGAGCGAACATGTCTCTTGACCAATCTACGAAACTATTATAACCACTATTAGAATAACTAAAGGTAGCTACGTTACCGAAGAGTGATACAAAAGGAAGAATTCCCCAAGTATATCTCTTTACAGCATTACTTGCCTCAGTATCAAGAATTCCATTAGAAGCTGCTACATTGCCTACTCCAAAGAGTGCAGCATGTTCTATGTCCATCTTATGCTCACGCAGTTTCTCGTCCCAAATACGCATAAACTCGTTCTTCTTTCCACGATATTCAGTAGCCATAGCAGAACCAGACATTAAAGGACATGCAGTCTTAAAGATCTGAGTATAACCCTCAGTCTGACCAAGTAAGTCATACCAACTATCTGGTACACCAGAACCTTCGGGATATGCAGTTCCAATTATCTGACCACGAGCATTCAGAGGAATAGTAGTAGTTCCACTAATTGCTTCCTTAGAAGTTGGTGTAAGTAAGAACAGTCCATCTAATTTGATCTGAGCATATTTATCACTAGGGGTACTAGAGGTAACTGTATTCACTCGAGCATAAAGTGTTCCAGTTTTACCATCATTGGTAGCATTCTCAATAGCTACTATCTGACCGGGAACGAAATAGATAGGTGTTTGATTATCAGTTGTAGTCTTTCCACGTCTATCATATTTGCAGGAGACTTTTACAACATCAAGAGTAGCTACTGCAGTAGATATGAAGAAGTTTCTACGTTGCCACTGATGGCGCTGTTCCATCATCTTGAATACAGGATCTGGTGTCGACATCTTTCTTAAACGAGTAAGATAAGAAAAGAATGGAGATTCCTGAGGACGCAGTTCCGCAATCTCTCCACTCAAATCAAAGGTCCGACGTAGGTTATCTAAACTAACATTCACGGGCGGAACGGTAAATTGATTATAGGTTCCACCTTGTGAAGTAGTGAAGAATTTTGGGGTATAATTGTCTGCCATTTTAATTTTCTCCTATTTTAAAATTGTGTATTTCTATTACTCTGCTTAATCGCCTGACGAATAAGTTCGAGAGTTGGATCCGTAGCCCCTTCAGACTGAGCATTATGCACTCCCATTGTGGGTGGCACACTCTGAGCTCTTTGTCTCTGAATGAAATCAGGAGAAGGCGCATTCGCTCCATAAGGATTAAACTGAGCATTCGGATTGGGTGGCGGAGAATACATAGGCGAAGGTGCTACAGGGTTCGTTCCATTCTGCATCTTACGCATCTGATATAACTGAAATAGATTATCGATAGTTATAGAACTATCATCTGACATGGTCTGAACAAAGTCAAGAGCAGTATTATAATCTACTCCATAGTTATTCATAATTGTATTTATTACGCTATCCAATGCCGTCTTCACTTCGTTGGCACCTTCCAGTTGACCAAATTTCTCTTCCTGTTCCCATTGCAGTTGTTCCAGTCGTTCCTGTTGCTTTGCTTGAATCCACTCATTTTTTAGAGCATTATACTGATTCATTCTAGTATTATAGTCTATGAGTGCACTCAAATACTTTGCGGATTCCGAGTTTGGATCACTGTATGCCTCCACTTGGCTGTAATTATACGGTCTTACAGGTACAGGTGGTGGGTCAGGAAATTCTTCATCTTCTTCTTCTTGTGGTTGTTCTTTTTGTTGCGCAATACTAGCAAGATATTGCTGCATAGTTGTCATTTGTTGTTTAAGTGCTTCATTCTCTTCTTGAAGCTTCTTATACTGATTTTGAGTCTGATCATATTGTGACTGCCAGTATTGATACCGGACTTGATCGTTATCAGTTTGGGTAGTGGATGGATTCTCGTCTTTATTCTCGGGTGTTCCAAAGGAAGCCGAGTCCATTTCATCTTCCCAAGAGTCACTGATCGGAACTCCAAACATGTCATATTGATTATTTGGGTTTAACATCATTCCTCCTTCGGAGATGGTTTAGTATTTCGACGAGCTTGTTCTTCCATTATCATTCTCTGAGTTTCCAGAGCGGCAGCATTACCGGCATTCTTGAGCGTATCATTCAATCTAGCGGCATATAATTCCTCTGACTTTCTCTGTTCGAGTGCAGTTTCACGCAACTTCATTTTTTCTGCTGATACAGCCTGATCAAGACGAGAATGGAATAACTCTCGTTCTCGAGTTTGAAGATCTCCTTCTAACTCTTTAATTCTTTGTTGTGCTTGCTGAAGTGCTTGCTGATATTGTTCAATAGTGTCAATTCGACTTAAAACTCCTTCAATATCAAACACATCAGTTTTCTTAAGGACTTCTACTCTATCGATGATTTGGTCTTTATACATATCTCGATAGAACTCTAATTGAGCATAGCGATTTGCTGGAAGAGTAGATCCGGGAATAACGATTAAGTCGTATTTACCTATGCTGACATCGTTCATTACCTTCACTTGCTGACCATAATCATCGTATAGTCTCTTATTAATAGCATATTCCGATAGAGAATTATTAGGTTGAAGTATACGTATCATCTTCTCCGCAATATAAAACTCTTGAATAAAGCTAATCATAACCTTACCCAATAGAGTAAGAGCTTGCTCGATAGATGCTTGCTTAACCTTAATACGTCTCTGACCGAACTCATCTAACATCATTATACCACGATAAGTATCTGGTGCTGCTTGAGAACTACCCATCATATTCTCAAAGAGACCCAATTCGTGATCGATGTCTTGCTTTGCCATAATTTCATTCTGGTATAATTCATTAGGCATTGGTAACGGAGCAACGGGAACGGGCTGACCTTCACTAAAGTCAACTTCAATTATCGCTCCGGGTTGAGCCCATTGTTCCTTTAGGGCTTCTACATCGGTTCCTCTCGGAACCAGTACTTTCACATTAGTGGAAGTGGACGCATGTGCAACTATAAGAGATCTAATCTTGTTAATATATCTCTGCATATCTTTCACCAGCCTTACATCAGAAAGCGGGTATGGTGAACCGGTATGCATATTCATTAATGGGATTATGGGATACTCTTCGCAGTTGAGTAAGCGTCGATAAAGGGTCTTATCTCCTACAACGAACCCCATCTGAATTCGTTGCATCGGAACCTTTACCGCAGTAATTAATCCTTGCTCGGCAAGATCCATCATACGAACTTGCTGTATTTGCGGAGGTTGAGGGGGTTGCATCCCCTGCTCTGCAATAGCTTGTGCATATTCCGGATTCTGTTGAGCTACTTGGAGTAATTCCTGATATTGAGCTAGAGCTTTTTGATACTCTGCCATAAGTCGTTCTGCTACCTGACGAGCAAGAACTTCTTCGGTGGCTATATTGCCATTGATGATCCAGACAGGACGTTGGAGATATTCTTCGAATTTTTCGGGGGTAAGAGTATACTCTGCCCTACTCCAACTCTCGAATACTCTTACTAGTTCTACCCAGACTTTAGTATAGCGCTCATAGCCACGTATGTATTCGCCATCAAAGAGATCCGGATTCTCTACACCAGCGAATACAATGAGATTATCACTCGTGTTCCCAGTAATTATCATATCACTTCGGAAACTATTTCCACTTGCAGTATCGATAGCTTCAGTATAAGATGGGTATAATCGCTGAAGCTGACCTTTGGTATAGGTGCGGCTAATGATAATATCGGATGCATCACTACAGAATTCATCTTGCGCATTCGGATCAATATATACTTGCAATGGATCAATAGCCTTAAACTTTACTTCACCTCTTCCACCATCGGCGTAGGGATCGATATATACAAGCAGAACACCCATTCCCGTAACATAAAAATCATCTATAGCTTTTGAAAGTTGTCTATCACCTTGAGAAATGCTCCAGATATACTGGATGAGTCCATTCATTGCTCCAGCAGTCTGATTATCCGAATCTTCTGCTGCAGTTACTCGGAAAGTAGGATGATTCGATGTAAGTATTCCTTTTGCCAATTCTACTGCGGGATGAATACGATTTATTACTAGTGCTGCCTGAGAACGGGCTTCGAGTATCTTTTTATCTTCTTCGGACCACTGAGCACCATATCGGAACTCTCTATCTTCTGTAGCTTGCTGTGCCCAGATAACTCTATTTCCGGAACTAAATCTAGTAAATAATTCCTGTGTTTCTTCGGCATAGTAGCTATCGCTTGAAGTCATAACATTTTTATCTTTTTTCATATATCACATCTTCCTCGCTTACATATACTTCCGCAGAATCGCTATGAAATCCAATAGCCGAAGCTCCGGAATATATTGCTTCTTCCTCGTTATCTGGAAAAGCTTTATCTATTATAAAACGAATAAGTTCTGTGTTCTCCGTGGCTGGTATCCCATGCGCTCGTAGATTATCTACTATGATCCCAACTCTATTTGACCAGAGAATACACTTCACGATACCCTCGGTATCGATCTCTTCGTTCTTTACCTCTTCGTCGTTTTTCTTAAGTTCTTCGTCTTTTTTAGTCTTTTTTGTCGTCATACTGCCATCCAACTTAGTCTCTCTTTCTTTACAATTTCCTTATCCGGACTGGTTTGTAATCTCTTCTTTGGAGGACGGTAACCATAATTTGAAGCCATCCAAATACTGTCAAGTATATCATCATGTTTTCCTCGAGGAAACGCAAGAAATTCTCGTTCTGCTTCAAGATCGTTAGGTCGGAATATCAGTTTCCCTTGAGCCATTAGCGGCACTAATCCGATTAATCTCTGAGACTTACTCGTTCTATGTGTAATCTTCTTTTCAATTCCGGGAATATATATACCCTCTTCCAGCATCATCTGTCTCGTAGTCATACGACAACTTTCCTGATAAGCCTGAGATTCGATGTAGACACCACGATGATGCCACTTCTTAAATAGATCAATAATCATTTTCGGATGTTCTGCAGGATTACACTTTACTCGAACCATATCAACGATGAACTGATAGCCATCGGCATCAATACCAATAGTAGTCATTACGGTATAATCACTATGTGCAGAAATAGCAGAAGCAAGATCAATACCAAGAAATAGATATACTAATCGCTTCTCACCGTTATAATTCACATACCACTCACCGTTTATCTCTTCAATCTTGCCATCGTAGGTATGAATATACTCTGGTCGAAATGGTGCATCATCTGGAGATTGAGGCTGATTCATATACTCTTGAAAGAATCCAGAGGTATTGCCCATATGTTCGAAACCTTGACGAATCTCTTCTATCTTCTCCATAGGATACATCTCTTCCCAGATACTATTACCATTCTCATCGATAATAGATTTCCAGATTACTTTCCAATCCGGAGCGTCTTTTACCCACTGAAGAAAACAATCTTCGGAGATTATAGTACCAATAGCGATTATTCTACCGTCTTGCTGAGAAAGAGATGGTATAACTGCTTCCGTAATCCATTTCCGATTAAATGCACGAGCTTCTGCGGTATTAGCATTCATTTCGGATTCGAAGTCATCAAGAACGATTATATTAGATCGGGTATCATCTTTTATTAGACCACGCACTTTCTGACCGGTACCAAGAGCAAGAACTCTTGCTCCATTGGCAAGAATAATATCGTCTTCTCTCCAACGTTCTGCAGTATCTGAACCAAGATTTCCAAAGTATCTTTTGATTTTTTTATTATGATCTAGAGTATTTTTAATACGAGTAAGATAGTTTATAGATTGGCTTCTAGACTCTGAAATAAGAACAGCGAATAAGTCTCTATCTGGTGGCTTATGCAATATCTTCCAGAGAATATAGATGAACGAAGCGATAGTACTCTTCGCCAGACCTCTCGGAAGTGCAATAGCCAACTTCTTCGCTTCTTTATCCTGAAGAAGATCATAGATCTCGAAATGAACTTCCGGCATAGTAAGTGGTACCGACTTCGGAAGACAAGTAAGTGCAAACGCTGGAATAGAGATGCGCATAGCCATCTTCACTATTTCCCGGTCGGAAGCTTCCGGGAACTCATTTCTTAGTTCTTTTAGGATCTCCTCAATAGAATACATTACTTATTCGCATTCAGTGCAAATACAGCTCTTCGGATAGTCCCAGTATCGTATTTGGACTTATTCGCCAATACGTGTCTTGCATAAGCAAGAACATCACTAAATCCAGCAGAATGTGCTTGCTGAGTAAAAGCACCCTCGGTACCCTTCTCGGCAATTCTCTTCGCTGCTTTTGCGATCCAATTTGATTTCTTTGCCATATTAATTCTCCTTATATAGCTCTTGGAATACGATTAGCCTTCCTACCATCAAAGTAATAATACTCACCAGTATTTTTATCTACAAAGAAATATGGCTCTCCAGTATTCATGGAGACTGGAGGAGCTGGTGTATAAACCTTCGTAGAAACCGCTGGAGCAACTTGATTTCCAGTATAACTAGGTGTCCGATTAGCTGTTATCCTATTCAAAAGATCGGCATTATTGACAGTATATGTGTTTTCTATGTTCTGAAGCTTTCTTTGCAAATTATTTTCCATGTATTTGTCCAATAGGTAATAAATGGGGGAATAAAGTCGATCTATAAACGATCTAAATGGATCGGTCCACGTTGACTGGGTTCTTGGTGTTTTGGATGTTTTTGGTTGTTTTACTTTCTTAGAAGACGTTGGAATATAAACTTTTGTAGAAACTGCTTCTGCTGATTCATAAGAACTTGGAGTAGAACCGAATAAGTCTTCTCCAGTAATCTTAGAAACGGTTTTAAAAACACTCTTCTTCGCTTTTACCTGTTTTCCGGGAAGTTCTTTAGATTTTTTACTAATAACAACTGGACTAGAAGATGGCACTTCTCGAATCTTTTTCCTTGTTTCTGGCGGTAATTCTATCCTTGGTTCAGCTTCCGGATGTCGTTGAAGATAATTTCTACGATTTACAAGAGCATTAAATGCCTCCGGACCAGCATCGTAAGCATAAGCGGCACCTTCGTAAGTGCCTCCACCAGCTTCATACATACGATTTATAAGGTCCTGAATTTGCTGTTTAGTAGCGTATCTTAAGTAATCTTGAGTGGTATTTGTCATTAGTTCTCCTTTTTTTGCTGAGAAAGCTTAATACGATTGGAAACTTTCTCCAATTTCGCTAAGTCTTCACTTTCGGACTCCAATTCGAAGGTCCGAGTATCAATCTGACGATCTTTGTCTTTCATACCGTACATATCCACGAAATTCTCTGCGGCTCGTAGCATATTGGCGGCATCTCTTTTCTCTTTGGCGACTTTCATCGCATCAAGAAGCATCTCAATCACGGTTTGTTCTGTAATGCCACAACTTTCTAATATTTTTTTTACTTCTTCTCTTACCATTTTCGTACATTCCTCACTTTTATAGAACTTTTTTATCTTCTGTGCTCGCTGACTCTTCGGAGAAACACAGAGAATATTGACAATTTCGCCAATATCAAGTCCATTTGCCGCCATTCTTACTACCGCTCCATCCAAAAGCGCACCTTTCGTATACTTATGACTAATATAATCTTCGGTTTGCGAACGATTTTCCGCAAGAACGAGCATTTTTGCCCGAGAATTATAGTATTGTGCATTCGAATAGGGCAAATGATAGTATCCAAAAGCACTTTTTAGTACAATTCCGGAACGAATAAAGGCGATGGAATGAATCGGAACCACGATTCCATCGTCGGAAAGCACATAAAAAGGCACCGATTCCGCCAATTCTTTCGAATAATGCAGATCTTTCCAGTAAGAATACGGAATTCCTCGCTTCTTCGCCTCTTCTTCATCGAAGGCTTGCCAATTTATAGTTTTTCCACCGAATAAGCTACGGTGCTGTACTCGTCTTTCCAGTATCATAGTGGACAAAATAATCGGAAAAAGATATTTGTCAAGAGAAATATTGAAAGAGCGAATAAGTTTCTCACTGATACTCTGAAGAAACATATGGGAATCGATTCCGAATTTGGCAAAAAAGGGGTCAAAAATTATTTCCACGGTATGAAATAATTGGAAGTGGTAAAAGTATACTACCCGGAAGAGAAAACTTCGTAAAACGAATATTTGGGCTTCTTATCGAATACCATTCTCAAAATATATTACACACTTCGTAATAGTCAAATACCCCCTAAGCTACCGGGTGCGTTTCCGGAATCGATTTCGAAATCTCGTTGATCGAAGTTGATATTACTCCATCATTCTTAAACTATATCCTAGGAGGATAAAATGAGCAAGTTATATCTCAGAATCGAGCAAACCCATGACATCTTCTTGATGAAACTAGAGACGAATGTCTTCTTCGTAGATGGCGAAGATAGTGAGCGTCTCAATCCAGAAGACCTCTACTTTATTAGTAGAGGATTTAGTATACCAATAGAAGTCTTAGAAGACTTCTATTACAACGCATAATAACTACGAGACCCTTCTTACGAAGGGTCTCTTTTTTTTGTCTATTAAATAAAAGCGAATAAGTCTTCATCGCTATAACTACGATTACATAGATTTAGTATT
>Ga0209407_1002894_pt1 | contig 15526 bp, 17 predicted proteins | sample AD_JPNHG3_MetaG_FD_184410 | JGI IMG/M metagenome (GOLD analysis project Ga0209407, IMG submission 184410) | Active sludge microbial communities of municipal wastewater-treating anaerobic digesters from Japan - AD_JPNHG3_MetaG (SPAdes) (version 2) | ecosystem: Engineered > Bioreactor > Anaerobic... | reverse complement strand
CTGAAGGGCAACCCGAACTCATCGAGCGTCGTGCCGGTCCTGCTCTACGATGATGCCCTGAAGGGCAGGCTGTTCGTCATGACGGGGCTGCGGTGAAAATGAACGTTCGAGGGTGAGAAGGTGAGAAGGTTGGACAGACGAGTGCCGCTGATGGCATGCTGCAAGGGACACCATGCCCGGACGAATCAGCCCGCCCGGGTGATCCGATATCTGCTGCTGATCCTGATCTGCGGGGTTGTGGCCGGCTGCGCCGTCAATCCCGTCACGGGCAAGGACGAGCTGATGCTGGTCTCCGAGGACGAGGAGATCAAGATCGGCAAGTCGGTCTACCGCGACGCCCTCTGGAGCGCCGAGGGGGGAGGGGGGGAGTACCAGGACCCGCAGCTCAAGCGATACCTCGAGGGGGTCGTCATGCGGCTACACCGGGTCTCCCACCGGCCCAACCTGCCCCTGTCCTTCACGGTGCAGAACAGCTCGGTGCCCAATGCCTGGGCGATCCCGGGACACGTGGTCCTGACCCGGGGGCTCATCGCCGGCCTGGAAAACGAGGGGGAGTTCGCCTACGTGATGGGCCACGAGATCGGCCACGTTTCTGCGAGACACTCCGCCCGCCACATGACGCAGAACATGCTGCTGGGCCTTGCCCTGGGCATCGCCGCCGTCTCCATCGGGGACAAGGACTACGGCGAGGCGGTGCTGGGGCTGGGCGCCGTCGGGGGGCAGCTGCTGCTCCTGAAGTACAGCCGCGACGACGAGCTGGAGGCGGACCGGCTGGGCGTGGAGTACATGAGCCGCCTGGGGTACAACCCGAACAACGCCCTGAGCGCCCACCGGAACCTCGAGAAGGTCTACAGGGAATACGCCCGCTCCGTGGGGCAGGAACCGGCCGAGAGGGGCTTCTTCGAGGAGCTGCTGTCCACGCATCCCCGGACATCGGTCCGTCTCGACGAAATCGAGCAGATGATCCGCTCGACGCCCCGGGCGAAAACTGCCGGCGACGGGTCGAACCGCACGGGCTACCAGGCCATGACGGCGAACCTCCGGAAGACGCACCGGGTCTACACCGAGTACTACGACAAGGCCGTCCGGGCCTTCGAGAAGAACCGCCTGGCCGAGGCGAACAACTACGTCAGCCGGGCGATTGCGGAGGACCGGTACCAGGCCCCGTTCTATGCCCTGGCGGGGTACATCTACCTCAAGCAGAACAACCCCGGCGATGCCGAACGCTACTTCCGGGGCGCCCTGTCGCTGCAGGCCAACTACCAGCCGGCCCTGCGGGGTCTCGGCATGATGAGCTATCGTGCGCAGAACTACGCGGCGGCCATCGAGAACATGCGCAAGGCCGTGCAGATCTTTCCCGGCGACGTGACCGCCCAGCGCCTGCTGGGTATGAGCTATTACCGGACCTCGAACTGGCGCGCGGCCATCGAACCGCTTCGCGTCGTCGCCGAGGCAAACCCGAAGAACAAGACGATCCACGGCATCCTGGGCCAGTGTTACGAAAACGTCAACGATCGCCGGGCGGCCTACGAGCACTACAAGCTCCAGCTCCAGGCCAACCCGGACAGCGACGTGGGACGCCTGGCGGCCAACCGGGTGCAGGCCTGGAAGCCGCAGTTCGAGCCGGAGACGCAGAAAAAGAAATAGGGGGCCGACCGTGAAAATGGGCAAGAGGATCGGGGTGCTCGTCGCTCTGGCCGCCGCCGCGGTTGCCGTCATGGCGGCGGCGACGGCGCACGGCGCCGACATCGAGGGGCAGCGGCCGATGATGATCGTGGGGGATGCGTTCCGGTTCACCCCCGGGGCCTGGGCCGACTACCTGATCCACGACCGGGTGAAGCAGGAATATTACAGGATGTCCATCGCCACGCTGGAACGGATCAGCCGGGAAGGCAAGCCCTGCTCCTGGATGGAGGTGGGGGTCACGCCGGAAAAGGGTCCTCCCGTGGTGACCCGCTTCCTCGTGGAGGAGACGACGACCGGTCCCGGCGAGATCTACGAGGTCATCGTCCAGGTCCGGGGATACGAGCCCTTCACCGTGCCCGAGAGCTTCTACAGGGGCGAGGACAGGGACGTGGGAAACTTCAGGGCCGCGGCCGTCGCACGGCGGATCGACAGGCGGGTGGTTCCCGTCGCCGGCCGGACCATCGCGGCTTGGGACGTGGAAGCCGTCGATGCCGGGGGCGCCATGATGGCGGCCCTGGTCAGCGAGGAGGTGGCGCCTATCGGGGTCGTCCTGGCCGAAAGCCCCCAGATCGACATGGTCCTTTCCGACTGGGGATCCGGTGCGAAAACGAAGATCGAGGGGACGCCGGTGAACTTCTACGTCTGGCTGATGATGCAGATGGGAGAGGCGCTGACAAAATGAGGGGGTCAGGCAGTTCCCGAATCTAGCGATAATCCACGTCATCGCGAGCGAAGCGAGGCGATCTCGCCGTTTGCATGAGATTGCCGCGCACCTGCAGGTGCTCGCAATGACCCGTTCTAAAGGCGTTTCAGCTTCTTATCACTGGATTCGGGAAGCTGTGAGTGAAGAAGGTTGGAGAGGCTTTGCCGCCTGTTCTCACCCTCTAACGTCCTCACCTTCAAACCCTCTTCTTGCTGTGCGCCGGCGGTCGAGGACCTCGGCCATGGCGGGCAGCAGCAGCGTGCCGAAGGGCAGCAGGAAGATCACCAGGAAGGGCACGTAGTGCGCCAGGTGCCGGATGTACTGCCTGAGCCTGCGGATCTCCTCCTGCGTCCAGGGGATGCCCGTGTTCCTCGGTTTCATCAGAAGGGCCATGAAGCCTCTCATGGTGTCGGCCTCCGCGTAGAAGAGATCCCGGTATCGCTCGAGCATCGTTCTCAGTATCCTTTGCAGCACAGCCCCGCCTTTCCCCGCTGAACGGTCACCGCAGTAATTCATCGGAATTTCCCATCCAAGACTGGAGGGAATTTTCGGACCGGGAGGCGGGGGGTTGATCCCCTTCACTTGCAGAGCCCGTGCCGGATGGCATGGAAATTGATTCAGTCCGGTCAGGAGACGGAGATGAAGATTCCCGACGGAGCCGACAGGCTGCTGCGACAGGTCACAGGCAGTCCCCCCGCGGAGAGCGGCCCCTCGAGGCAGGGCGCCCCGGGCGGGACCGGCGCGTTCCGCGAGGTCCTGGAGTCGAGGCTCTCGAAGGTGGTCGGCAACGCCGCCGGCAGGGCACCGGACGGGGTTCCGGACGACCTGAGAATCAGGCAGATCATCGACATCATCAAGCTGCAGATGATGCTCGATGAACACCTGCTGGGCTTCATGCGCGGCGGGGAAGGCGATGCGTCCCTGCATCAGCGCTTTGCCCGGTGGCAGTGGGGCGGGCCCGTCCCGACGGCTTCCGCTCCCGCGGAAAAAACTGCGGTTATCCAGGCAAAACCTTCCGGGCCCGCGCCCGAGGAGATCCCTCCCGTTGTGAAGCTCCGCAGGGCGCCGCCGGACAGGGCGGAACCCTACGAGCCCATCATCCGGCAGGCATCGAAAGCCTACGGGGTCGACGAGGGACTGATCAGGGCCGTCATCCGGGCCGAGAGCAATTTCCGAAACGAGAGCACATCCCCCAAGGGGGCCATGGGACTCATGCAGCTCATGCCGAAGACGGCAAAGGACCTCGGCGTCCGCGACGCCTACGACCCCCGGGAGAACATCATGGGGGGGACCCGGTATCTCAGGAGCCTGCTCGACCGCTACGGAGGCGATGTGCCCACGGCCCTGGCCGCGTACAACTGGGGCATGGGCAACGTCGAGAGGCACCCCGAGAAGCTGCCCAGGGAAACGCGGGTCTACATCGACCGGGTTCAGCGGTTCATGGATGAAAGCAAAGCCTGAGAGGAAACAAAAAACCCCGCATCACGGCGGGGTTTTTTGTTTTCATGGGGCAGCGCTCAATTCGTCTCGAGAACCTCCTTGACGATATCCAGCAGGTAGCTCACCTTGAAGGGCTTCGACAGGGTGGGGTAGCGGTACCGGGCCACCTCGTCGTCCAGCTCCTTTTTCAGGCGCTTCACCCCGAAGAAGCCGCTCATGTAGATGACCTTGATGGCGGGGTCCTCGCCGCGGATGCGGCGGACGAGCTCGATGCCGTTCACGTTGGGCATGAGGACGTCGGTGAGGACCAGGTCCGGCTTGAAGCTCCGGTAGACCTCGTAGCCCGTGTCCCCGTCGATGGCGACGCGGACTTCAAACCCCTCCATGGTGAAGATGTTGCGCAGGGTGTCCTGATAGCCGAACTCGTCCTCGACGACGAGGACCTTCCACTTCTCCCGGGGCTTCTTCTGGTTGCCGTTCTTGATGACCTCGATGAGTTCCCGGTCGGGCAGTGCGTTGATGACCTGGGCGACCTCGTTGATCCGCTGCTGCATCTTCTCGGCTTTTTCCTTGTTGTTCGGGTTCAGGTCCGGGTGGTAGATTTTTGACAAGAGCCTGTAATTCGACCTGACGTAGGAAATGGCGGGGGCTTCCCCGAGCTCCGCATAGATCTCCCGCGCCTTGTCCAGCATGCCGAGAACGTTCAGTTCAGCGGCCAGATCCATGGATTTCTTCATCTTTCCGTCTCCGGGTTGAATGCGCCGGCCGGCCCCGAAGGGCCTTGTCCATGCATGCACGACCGGCACAGCCGAATGTGCGAGGCCGTCACCGATGACGAATATGCAAGTCCCATGCAAGCCGGGAAAGATGACCGGGAAGCGCGGGGGAACGGAAGCCCCTCAGCGAAGACGGGAGGCGAACTCCCCGACGGCCTTCAGGTAATCCTGCAGGCCGACCATGAAGATGCTGTTGTGGTCCGCGCCGGGGATCTTGAGGAGTCTCTTGTCTTGAGAGCCCGAGGCCCGGTAGAGGTCCTCGCCGTCGGAGAAGGGCAGGATCTGATCGAACTCGGCGTGGATGACCAAGGTGGGCTTGACGAATCGGCCGATCTTCTCGAGGTGGCGGAAGGCCTCGCGCTCCTCGATGCCGGCGCGCTTCATGTCGATGCCGACGAGGTTCAGGAGGGTCTGGGAGTGGGCGAAGCCGCTCTCGATGATGAGGCCGTCGATCTCATCCGGGCAGCTCTCCGCCAGCTCCAGGGCCGATGCGCTGCCCAGGGAGCGCCCCATGACGATGAGGGGTCCCGTGCAGCCGTTGAGCCGGAGCCATTTGCGGGTGTAATCGAACACGACGTGGGCGTCGCGCAGCATGGCGCTCACCGACGGGCGGCCCGTCGAGTGGCCGTAGCCCCGGTAGTCGACGGGGAGGAAATTGAGCCCCATCCGGATGTACAGGAAGGCGATGTCCTCGTAGTCCTCGACGATCTCGCCGTTTCCATGGAAGAACAGGATCGAGGGGGCCTCTTTGCCGACGATGTGGTACCGGGCTCCGACGGAGACGCCCTCCTCGACGGGGATGAGGACGTCCCGGACCCCTTCCTGGGACACGGGCTCCTTCCAGGATGTGCGGGGGTAGAAGAGGGTCCCGCTGACCTCGGGCCCGTCGAGCTTGGGGCAACCGATCCGGCTCACGTCTTTCATGGCACGACCTCCCGTCGAACGCTCTGCCGCACCATACCATAGGGGGCAGGGGGTGTCCACGGGAGAAGCCGGGCTTTGACAGCGGCCGCCCGATGGGGTATGCAGGGCGCGGGAGGAAGCCCATGCCGACGTGGCTGATCATCGTCTTTTCGATCCTCGGGACAGCGGCTGTGCTGAAGGTCCTGCACGCCCTGGCCATCGTCGCCGTGCACCCGGTGACGCAGGGGGCCATGTACACCTCCACGGGGCGCGTGAAGATCCGGAAGGCCCTGGACGCCGTGCCCATGGAGCCCGGGGAGCTGCTGGTCGACGTCGGCTGCGGGGACGGGCGGGTCCTGCGGGAGGCGAGGAGACGCTACGGGGTTACCTGCCGGGGGTTCGAGATCAACCCGATCGCCTATCTCAAGGCGACGCTGCTGACCCTCGGTCGGCGCGGCATCGAGATCCGGTTCCGGAATTTCTGGAAGGCCGACCTTGCGGAGGCCGATGTCGTCTCCTGCTATCTCTTTCCCGACGTGATGCGCCGTCTCGGGGAGAAGCTGGCCGCGGAACTGGCCTCCGGCGCGCGGGTCATCTCCTTCAATTTCCCCATCCCGGGCTGGAAGCCCCGGGCCACGCTCCGCGCCGCCTCCCGGCTCCACAACGACCCGATCTACGTCTACCAAATCCCGGAGTCCCTTCCGGGCCGTCAAGAAGGTGAGAGGGTGAGAAAGTGAGAAAGTTGGAGTCGCTTCGGAGCTTTTTGTCTCACCTTCTCACGTTCACACCTTCTTACCTTCTGCCTGTTCACGGTGCCCAGAGATACATGAACTGCATCCCCCTGGGCAGCAGGCTTTCCAGGTCCTGGGGCAGGATGTTGACGACCGTCGTGGTCCCTCCCGCTTCGGAATAGATCGACCCTTTGTAGGAACCCTGCCGATGGTAGACCACGACGGAGGCGTTCTTGAGGTCTAGGGAGCCCTTCAGACCCTCGATGGCGCCGTCGAGATAGCCCACACGGTCGACGAGCCCGAGCTCGAGCGCCTGCGCGGCCGTGTAGATGCGGCCGTCGGCGAGCCTGACGACGGCCTCCCGGGAGAGGGGCTTTCTGCCTTCGGCGATGACGTCGACGAACCGGGCGTGGAGCTGATCGATGACGGCCTGGACGATCTTCTTCTCGTCCTCCGTGGCCGGGCGGAACGGCGAGAGGAGGTCTTTCTTGTCGCCGGACTTGATGGCCTCGGCCTCGACGCCGATCTTCCCGAAGAGCCCCTGCACGTTGAACTTCATGGCGATCACGCCGATGCTGCCGGTGATCGTCGTGGGGTGCGCCACGATCTCGTCGGCCGCCGTGGCCACGTAGTAGCCGCCCGAGGCCGCCACGTCCATCATGCAGGCGACGACCCGGACGCCGGTCTTCTTCCTGTACTCGAGGATCTCGTGGTGGAGGATGTCGCTCGCGGTGACGGTTCCCCCCGGCGAATTGATCCGGACGACGAGGCCCGCGATCTTCCGGTCCTGGCGGGCCTTCTTCAGGGCCTCACGGAACTCGTCGACCATGGAGGTTTCCTGCCGCAGGCCCAGGGCGCGCCCCTTCTCTTCCGAGATGATCCCCGTGACGTCGAGCAGGAGGATCTTGGCGTCGCCCTGGCCGTCCACCACCTTTTCGCGCAAGGGGCCGGGCTCCTGCAGGAGGGAGAGGTTTACGTAGGCGCAGCCGCTCCACAAGAGGGGCATGGCCGCCAGCAGGGCGATGCAGATCATCCGCTTCATCGGGAATCCCTCCTTGTCGATTTCGTCTTCCGGGTCCGTTGCGGTTTCGTCCTGCCCGCCTGCCTTCGCTCGCGGAGCAGCCGCGAGATGTCCTTCTGTCGCCTCGAAATTTTCTGCTTGGCCATGGAATGTCCTTTCCCGCCCATCGCCGCGGCCCATTCCGCACTGATTTGCGTTGACTCGGCACGGGGTTGACCCTATAATTTCAAGAAACAGCCGCTATATTGCCAACAAAAACGATTTCTGTAAAGGAGGTGCCAATATGTCCGAAAACAGGTGCGGCGATTGGATGAAGGGCCTGCTCATCGGCAGCCTCGTCGGCATCATCGTCGGGATGCTCTACGCGCCCAAGAGCGGCCGCGAGACCCGGGACGAGCTGTCGGAAAAGGCGAAGGACATCGCGGGCAAGCTGAAGGACGAATACGACGTCGCGTTCGAGAAGAGCAAAACCGCATACGAGAACCTGCTCAAGAAGCTCAAGGAAGTGGAGGCCAAGGCCGAAAAGAAGGCCCGGGAGATCGAGGGCGGGCCGGCTGCCTGATCCGGCAGGAGGAGAGGAAAGCCTATGAGCTGGGAAACGAGCCTGTTCATCCTGTGCCTTGCCGTGGTGGTCCTCGTGGTGTTCACGATTCCCGTGCTGCTGCAGCTCCGCAGCACGGTCCGGAATCTCGACACGACGATCACGACGCTCAACCAGAACCTCCCGCAGATTCTGAAAAACGTGGATTTCATCACGGAAAACGTCCGGCAGAGCGTGCACGCGGTGCGGGCGACCCTCGAGGAGACCATCAACCGGTCGCTGCCGTCGATCCTCGTGAATGTCGACCGCCTCACCGCCACCGTCGGCAAGTCGGTCGACCTCGTCCGAAGCCGCGTGGACGAGCTTTCCGGCAGTGTCGAGCGGGTGCGCGGCGGGCTCGCGCATCTCGACGAGGGAATCAAGGAACGGGCGCGGGGCCGGGTGTCGCAGGGGCTGAAGGTGTTTGCAGGTCTCGTCAGGCGGGTCCGCTCTGCACTGGAGTCCGTCAGGGCATGACGGACCCGAACCGGGCGGAGGGGCGCCGGAAGGGCGTTGTCGAGGCAGCGCACGGGAACGAACGAATGATCGATGGAGGGTGTCATGAGTGAAAAAGACGATTTTGCGAAGGGGATACTGACCGGCGCACTGATCGGGGGGCTGATCGGCGTGGCCGTCGGGATCCTGGTCGCGCCCAGGAGCGGTGAGGAGACGCGCCAGGAGCTCGCGGACAAGGCGAAGGACTTCGCCGAAAAGGTGCAGGACGAGTACGACGTCCTGTACGACAAGGCGCGGCGCACGACGGACTCGCTGATCAACCGGCTGCACGACATCGAGCAGGCGGCGCGGAAGAAGGCCGACGAGCTGGCCGAGAAGGTGAAATCCTGAACCCCATCGGGCCCGGCAGCACCGGGCCCGCGGATTGTGAGGCAGGCCCATGCCCTGGGAGATCGGCGTCCTGGCGGCCGGTGCGTCGCTGCTGGTGCTGGCCGCAGTGGCAGCCGTCACGGCGGCTGAAATCCGGAGAACCGGCAGACGCGCCGCGGAGCTCGGCGCGGTGCTCGACCGGCACGTTCCCGCCATCCGGCAGAATCTCGACGAGATCACCCGCAGCGCAGACGCCCTGCATGCCTCGCTCCGGGCGCTGGGCGAAAGGGCATCCGAGACGGGCAGGGGGGTCGAGAGGATCATCCTGGAGACCCGGAAACTCGAGCGGGATTTGCGAGAGGGCGTTGTCGAACCCCTCCAGAGGATCGCGGCAGGCGTTTCAGCCCTTCTTGCCGTCGGGGCGGCCCTCCGCGATCTTCGTCACCCCGTGCGCCGGATCCGGAGGAGGCAGGGCAAGGCGTGAGCGCCGCCGCTGCCGGATCAGGCCGCGCAGCCACCACCACACGTGAAAATACCCCCCGAGAATGATCAGCGCCGTGACCCCCAGCAGGACGAAGAAGAGCACGTCCTGGTGCTCGCGCAGGGAGCTTCCCTGCAGCGTCAGGATCACCGTGCCCAGCAGCCGGCCCGTCGTGGAGATGACGAGAAAGTCCCGGGTTCTCATGTGCGACAGCCCCAGGATGTAGCAGAGGGTATCCTTGGGGAAACCGGGGATCAGGAAGAACAGGAAGGCGATGGCCCGACCCTTGTGCTCGAGAAAATAATCGTACTTGCGGATCGTGGCGGGACGAATGATCCGCTCCACGAAGGGCAACCCGTAGATGCGGGCGAGGACGAAGGCCAGCCAGGACCCGACGGTGAGGCCGATCGTGGAGTAGATGACGCCCAGGGCGGGCCCGTAGAGATACCCCCCGATGAGGCCCGTCACGTCGCCGGGCAGCGGCGAGACGACGACCTGCAGGATCTGCAGGACGATGAAGACCAGCACGGAGGTGGCGCCCCAGGAGGTGAGGAACTCCGAGAGCGCCTCGCGGTCCATGAAGAAGGCGTGGAGGTTGTAGTGGACGATGAGAAAAATCCCGACGGCGATGGCCAGCGGGACGAGCAGAACCCGTGCAAAAGAACGCTCCACGCAGCATGTACCCCGTTCAGGATCTCGGAGCGGGACGGCCGATTCGCGTACATCGGCCGTGCCGTGACGTGAAACCCTACCATATCCGCAGGACCATGGCAAAGTGAAAACACGGCAGCGATGCACCGACGGCGCGCCGATTCCATGATCACGGAAGTGAAGCACGTGAGAGGGTCAGAACGGTGGCGAATCCTGAGGCCCGGGGAATGCTTCCGGTTCTCCGACCTTCTTACCCTCGCCCCCTCTCACCCTCTTCCTCCGGGGCCGCCTGCGCCGCCAGCCAGTCCTTGATGTGCTTCGTGGCCCGGCAGTCGTCCTCGTTGTAGTCGACGATCCCCTGCAGCTTCTCCTGCCAGGACGCCGGGTCCGACTGGTATCGCAGGTACCAGGCGATCGAGTCCAGGGCGTTGACCTCCCCGCGGCGCCAGCGGAACCCGAGGTGCTTCGCGATGTCCTTGAGGCCGTTGGTGGGGGTGGGAAAGGCGAAGGCGCGTGTCGCGACCCGGTGGAGATCGACCAGGTTCGGGAAGATCCGTTTTTCCACGACATCGGTGAGACCGTGACGGGAGGCGAGCTGTCCGAGGTGCCACCGCTCGTAGTTGTGCCAGTGGTAGACGGGGACGTCGCCGAGAGCCAGGAGAAAGTCGACGAAGGCCCGGAACATCCCGCCTTCCTCCCGGATGCGCCAGGCCGTAAACGGTCGATACCGGCAGTCGCGGCCCTCGCAGACCAGGACGCCGATCAGGTAATCGACCTGCTCCAGGCCGTCCTGCTCGCCGGTCGGGTCCGTTCCCTCGAGGTCGAGGAACACCTCCCGCGGGCATTCCCGGAACTGCAGGGCCGAGCGGTCCAGCGGGATGCAGGTCCCGTGATGGATGGCCCGGGCGTTGACGACGAGCCGCTCGGCCGTCGAGCGCCCCACGCCGGGGATGCCCGCGAGGAATTCGGGCGATGCCGAGGAGAGATCCCAGACCTTTCGCAGCCCCCTCGAGAGGAGCTTCTCCTTCATGCGGGGCCCGACCAGCGGGACGAGCGAAATGTCGCGCTGCTTGAGCGCCATGTGGTTGGTCCAGCTCATCCAGGGCCACTCCCCGCCGTTGTAGGTCGGGCTGGGCTGCTCCGCGCCGTCGAGGATGCGGCGGGCCCCGGCGATCGCTTCCCGGAGCTTCTCCTCGTGGTCGGCGTACCGGAACGTGCGCTCTTCGTGATCCCGGTTGATCAGGGTGAACCGTTCCGGCAGCCGCCCCTGGATCCTGGAGAGCAGGTAGGTGTAGAAGGCCGCCTGGAGGATGTGACTCTCCTCGATGCGGGCCGCCAGCTTGATCTCGACGACCTCGTAGGCATGATCGCCGAAGGCCGACCGCGCACCTTCCCGCTTGACCAGGACGTCGGGACGGCCCTGCAGATCCTCGGGCAGATAAAACATCGGGAGGCCGCAGATCGCCGCTTCCCCCCGCGCCATCGCGTCCAGCAGGCGTGCGAAGCCCTCCAGGGCATCCGAAAAGGGGATGGGTGCGCAGCCGGGCCAGCGGGACGCAAGGACGCGCCTCTCGTGTTCGAGCCCGCGCTCGAGCAGCAGCTCCCGGTACGGGCCTAGGGGATCGCGGTGCTCTGCGGGGCCGAACTTGTCGCACCAGACGGTGTAGGGCGAACGGTGATACAGGGCGACGGGCCGGGCCGTGAGCTCCCCGGGCAGACCCCCTGCCGTGCAGGCTTGAAAACGCTCGCTGGCGATCGACATGATCCCGGATCATACCGGGCCTGCGCGTTTCTGTCAAAGCCGCGCCTCCGCCTCGCGGGGCCGCAGGGGGCGTCATCGTGCTTGAATTCTTTCCCGGATTTCGCTACAAGGGGTGCAGCAGTCGCACCCGGCCCGGTCCCGGACCGCCGGAACGACGCGGACGGCCGAAGACGGCCCTTTTCCGGCGCACGGAGAACGCACCATGCCCGACAAGCTGCGCAAGATCGGTCTAGCCCTGGGAAGCGGATCCGCGAAGGGGTGGTCGCACATCGGGGTGATCCGAGGCCTGCAGGAGGCCAACATCGGGATCGACATCGTCTGCGGCTCCTCGATCGGGGCTCTGGTGGGAGGGGCCTTTGCGGCCGGCAAGCTCGACGAGACGGAGAAGCTCGTCCGGGAGCTCGCGTGGTCCGATGTGCTGGGGTTCATGGAAGTGCCCGTGCCGAAGTCGGGCATCATCAACGGCGACAAGATCGCCGGGTATTTGCGGCAGCGGATCGGGGACCCGAACATCGAGGATCTCCCCATTCCCTTTGCGGCCGTGGCGACGGACCTCACCTCCGGGCAGGAGGTCTGGCTTCGCCAGGGCTCGCTCATCGAGGCCATCCGGGCCAGCATCTCCATGCCCGGCATGTTCACGCCCTGTTTCCGGGAGGGGCGGCTGCTGGTCGACGGGGGGCTGGTCAACCCGGTTCCCGTATCGCTGTGCCGCTCCATGGGGGCCGGCACCGTCATCGCCGTCAACCCCAACACGGACGTCAAGATCCAGTACGAGATGACCCGGGAACCGATCCTCGGCGGGCCGCCGAAGACCGAGGCGGAAGAGGGAGAGCCGTCTCTGCGCGTCCGGGACATCCTGTTCGCGGGGTTGACCCTGTACGTCACGGAGCGGATCAAGCGGGGCAAGTCGGCGATCACGGGCCGCTTCGGCGCGAAGGAATCCGAGGAGGACAACAAGGGCCTGCGGGATCACCTCATGGGGTATCTCTCCGACTACATCAACGAAACCATGAAGCAGGGCAAGTCCCTGGCCCTGGGACACATCAGCGAGGACGGGACGTTCCGGGAACCCTCGATCCTGGAGGTGATCCTCGCCTCGATCAACCTCATGGGGGACCGGATCGGGCGCCAGCGGCTCGCCGGCGACCCCCCCGACGTCATGATCCTTCCCCACGTCTCCCACGTGGGGCCGCTGGAGTTCAACCGCGCCGACGAGGTCATCGAGGCAGGCCGGCGCGCGCTCAATCTCATGCTTCCCATGCTGCGGGACCAGATCGGGTTTGTCGTGACGATCTGACCTCGGGCCGTCGAACGGGCCAACTCCCGCCGGCAGACAGAAATCCCTTGACAATGGGCCGGGCTTTCCGCATGATCGAACGCCAATTCACCATATTGAACGGGCGTTCGGCATGAGCGGGGACAAGACCGGCAAACATCTCAGACGGCAGCGCGAGTTCCGGTTCCGCCGTTCCGAGATCCTCGACGCGGCGGAGAAACTCTTTTCCGCCCGGGGATTCCACGGGACGACCATGGCCGAGATCGCCGCATCGTCGGGTTTTTCGATCGGGGGCCTCTACCAGTTCTTCAGCGGCAAGGAGCAGCTCTACTCCACCATGGTCGAGGAAAAGGTCCGGCGGATGTACGACGGCATCATGGACGCCGTCGACCGGGAGGAGTCCGTCGAGGACAAGATCCGGGCCCTCGTCATCGCGCACTTTGCCTACGTGGAGCATCACGTCGATTTCTACCGCCTGCTGATCGGGCACGAAAGCGGACTGCGCTCCGAGGGTCTCAGGACGCTCAGGGAGAGGATCCTCGAAGAGCACCGCGGCCATGTCGCCCGCATCGAAGGGATCCTCCGGGAGGGCATCCGGCGCCGGGTCCTCCGGCGGCTGGACACGAAGTCCCTGGCCAACGGCCTCATCGGCATCATCGCCTACTTCAAGTTTGCATGGATCATGAACCCCGAGGGGACGTCCCTGACGGCAAGGGTGGACGACGTCCTCGAGCTGTTCTTCCGGGGAGCCTCCCCCGCGCCGGTCATCGGGCCGGGGATGGGCCGGATCGCAGGGGGGAAACTCGTTCAACAGGAGGCGGAATGAAAGGCATCGGCGCAAGGGCAATCCCTCTGGGCCTGCTGGTCCTGTTCTGGGGCACGGCGGCCCCCGCGGCGGAATACACCCTGGAGGACCTGTACCGCATCGGCATGCAGAAGTCCGAAAAGGTCCGGATCTCGGGCGAAGGCGTGGAGATCGCCGATTCCGGGAAGTACAAGGCCCTCTCGGCGCTCCTGCCCCGGGCCACCGCGTTCGGCACCTACACGCAGTACACGGAGGACAAGCGGGGCCCGTCGGGCGCGCTCATCCAGCCCGACACGCAGGGCAACTGGGGGATGCGGATCGACGAGACCCTGTCGCTGAGCGGCCGGGAGTTCACGAACTACTCTCTTGCCCGGGACGGCGTGGAGAAGAGCCGGCTCGATTTCCGCAGCTTCCAGGAGGAGTTCCTCCTGGCCGTCTCCCTGGCCTACTTCGAGTTCATGAAGGCCCGCAAGGCCCTCGAGATCGCCGACGCCAACGTGGAGCGCCTGACGAAGTACCGCGAGGCCGCCCGGACGCGCCTCAAGGCCGGCGAGATCACGAAGACGACGGTCCTGCGGGCCGAGGGCGAGCTGTCGGGGGCCCTCTCGGAGCAGATCAAGGCGCGAAACGCCTACGAGAGCGCGAGGGTGTTCCTGGCGAGGCTCGTCGGGATCGAGCGGGATTTCCAGATCCGGGAGGTCCCCGTCACGGAGCGGGACGCGGCGGACCTCGAGGCGCTGAAGGACAGGGCGCTGAAGGCCCGCCCGGACGTCCGGAGCGCGGAGGCGCAGGTCCGGATCGCCGAAAAGCAGGTCGACGTCACCCGGGGCGCCTACTGGCCGTCGCTCTCCGTGGCCGGGGTCTACAGCGGCACCGACCAGAGCCCCGAGACCTCGTCGTTCAACAAGGAGAGCGTCTACGGCGCCGTGGCGATCCAGTTTCCCTTCTTCGAGGGGGGCTTGCGGCGGGCGGAAGTGCGGGAGTCGGAGTCGAGGTACCGGCAGGCCGAGCTCCAGTACCGGGACTTCGTGAAGTCGGTCAACGTGGAGGTGGAGAACACCTGGCTCGACCTCATCGCCCAGAAGGGGATCTTCAAGTCCGCCCAGGACCAGCTGGCCTATGCCGAGGACAACATCCGGGCCGTGGCCAAGCAGTTCGAGTTCGGCCTCGCGAGCAGCCTCGATGTCATCGACGCCAACAACCTGCTCATTTCGGCCCAGAAGCTCATGGCGGATGCGACCTACAACTACCAGTTCTTCATCCTGAGACTGCAGCGCGTCACGGGAACGCCCCTGATGCAGTACCTGTCCGGGGCGACGGCTGAACCCCAGAACCCTTGAGAGAACCCGGAGGAACCGGACCGCATGCCGAGACGACCCTTTTTCGCCATCCTGCACAACCCTCGATTCCGGGCGGCGCTGGCCGCGTTTCTTCTTCCCGCCCTGCTCGTCGTCGCATGCGGGAAACAGGAATCCCGGGGGACCGAAGAGAAGACGGTCAACGTCCAGGTCATGACCGTCGAGACGAAATCCCTGCGGCCCTTCATCGAGACCATCGGCTCGCTGAAGGCCTTCGAACAGGTGGTCGTCTCGAGCGAGATCGAGGGGATCCTGCGCACGACGAACGTCGAAGAGGGCGCCTTCGTTGCGAAGGGGGCCCTGCTGGCCACGATCGACGACCGGGACTACGCCAGCGAGCTGCGGCGGGTCGAGTTCGCCCTGAAGCAGGCCGAAGCGACGCTGGTCAACGCAAAAGCCGAATACGGGCGCAAGGAGGCCCTCTACCGGGAAGAGCTGGTCACGAGGCAGCAGTTCGACGACGTGGCCACGCGTCTGGCCGTTGCCGACGCCGAGGTCGAGCGATCCAAGGCCGCCCTGGCCATCGCG
>Ga0209407_1002890_pt1 | contig 15539 bp, 9 predicted proteins | sample AD_JPNHG3_MetaG_FD_184410 | JGI IMG/M metagenome (GOLD analysis project Ga0209407, IMG submission 184410) | Active sludge microbial communities of municipal wastewater-treating anaerobic digesters from Japan - AD_JPNHG3_MetaG (SPAdes) (version 2) | ecosystem: Engineered > Bioreactor > Anaerobic >... | reverse complement strand
GGAAATCGCTCGATCCGAGCGCCGAAGGATTCTGCAAGGGCGATTGTCCCGTCCGAAGAGCCGGTGTCGACAATGCAGATCTCGTCCACGACATTACGGATGTCCGAGAGAATATCGCCGAGGCGTTCTTCCTCGTTCTTTACGATCATGACAGCGCCCAGTGTTTGATTCTTCATACTCTTATACTACCTTCTAGGGTATTCCTGTTTCTGCGCCTACGCCGGGGTGATGCTCCTGTTTTCGTTTTTTCAGAGGCCATTTTGGATTCCCTGTTGTTCTTGCATAATTTTCACAATATCTGGGTTGGCGGGTTGCGCCTGCTTTAGAACATCCAGCAGGTTCGGGTCTATAAGGTCGAACCTTTCTGTTTCTCTTGCCGCCTGCAGGAGATTCGCCAGAGCATCCGGGTCTTTGGGGTTGGCGGCCAAAGCGTTCTGGAAGAAGTCCATCGCTGAGGCGACTTCGCCGCACTGCCACTGTATCACGCCGAGATTGTTCAATGCCTGGGAGTTGGATCTGTCGATGTGGAGTATCCTTTTGAAGATCTTCTCAGCAGCCTGAACGTCACCTTGAGAGAACTTATCCTCTCCCCATGTAAGGAGTGTTTCGATCTGTTGCTCTCTCGTCAGGCGGACCCGGTATTGATTGTCACCGGTCTCGATAAACCCTTTCCATTTATCTGAAAAGTACCGGAAATTGTTTTTCATTGTGGACTGATAATCGATCGAGTTCCCCTTGAAGGTCATGCTGCCGAAGTGATGGACGAATACGTCGCGGGCGATGATATTTTTATAGCCTGCAATGGAGCTCCTCAGACACAGGTCATCATCCTCAAAATTGCCGCTGAGATAGTTCTCATCAAGGCGGCCGATGATATCGATCACTTCTTTCCTGATAAGGAGGCAAAAACCTACCAGCCTCATGTGCTCGATGGTCTTGCCGCGGTTCTCGGAAGCGAAGTCTCGTGCGAATGCCTGCATGTCATCCAGAGAGTCTCCGTATGGAACATCCTTCACCAGTTGCGGGCCGGAAACTGAATTGCTCATGGGTCCTACCATGCCTGCATCCGGGGTATTGTTCAGGTGTTCTATCATCGTACCCAGCCATCCCTGCGTCACGACGACATCGTTGTTCAGAAGAAGGATGTAGTCGCCCTTGGCTTTTTCTAAGGCCTGGTTGTTGCCGGCTGCAAAACCCCGGTTTCTATCGTTGAGTATGAGCTGGATCTCTGAGCGGTCTTGGGCGAGCTTTATGAGATACTCTCTCGTTCCATCAGTCGATCCGTTATCGACGACAATGATTTCATGGGGTTCTGGAGTATGCTCCTGTATGCTCTCCATGCACTTCTTTGTGTACTCGAGCTGATTGAAGGTCAGAATGATGATGGATGTGAGTTTGTGAGGACGGAGCGCTTTTTCAGCGGTCACAATGTACTGGTAGTGATTCGCCTCTTCTGCAAGGGTTCTTGCATCGATCCCTGAAAGCGACAGGATTTTGCTGATGGGCTGCAGGAACGCACTGGGCTCGCCTACCGTCGTATACATGAATTCTCTGATGGTATACCCACAATCAGCGAAGAGCTTCTGAATGGATTTCCTCGTGAAAAAACGCAGGTGGGTGCGGTCCAGTATCCCGGCATCCTCATAGTTCCAGTCTCCTTCGAGGAGGGGCCGGAGAACCGACCAGTGGCGGACATTGGGAATGCTCGCCACGATCGTGCCTGTATCTTTGAGGGTGCGGCTCAGCTTCTGAAGAACCGCTTCAGGAGACCGCAAGTGCTCCAGGACATCGGCGAGAACGATGCAGTCGAAGTAGTCTGAAGGAAGAGTGCCGACCTTTTCCTCGATATCTCCCACGATGACATCATCGAGAAGGTATCTTGCCTCGTTTGCAATTTCCGGCTCATACTCCACACCGACGACGACACAATCCTGTCTTTCTTTCAGTGCCGCACCGAGGCGGCCCGATGCACAGCCGATATCGAGGATGGTTTTTGCCGTACCAGGGACACATTCGCACACCTCAGGCCTTTCGAAAGAATAGTACTGTTTTTTATTCGCAGGGACCTCGGCCGATGTCTTCGCCTTCAATGCGTTCAGGGATAAACGCATCATCTCATCGATACGGTCTGTCCACGTGTGATTCCTGACCCTGTTGATCCGCTTTTCTTCCCGCTCAGGGGAGTTCTCTGCGAGGGATTTTTCGATGGCTTCGATGAACTCCTCACTGCTGCGGGCGATTTCGATGTCTCCCTGGAACATTCTCACTCCCGCTACATCGGTGGAAACGACCGGCTTGCCGAGAGCAAGGTACTCGAATACCTTGAGCGGGTTCATATTGTCTGTCATGGAGTTGACCGCATGCGGGAGAATGCAGACATCGAATTGGGATATGTACGCGTGGATGTCTTCGTAGCGTACGGAACCTAACCAGTGGACATTGGGCATCTCGAACAGTGCCTGCACGTCGCTGTTCGGAGAAGTGCCGATCAGCACGATATTCCAGTCGGGTCTGCTCTCCGCGACAAAACGCAGCAACTCGGCGTCGATCCTGAGCGACAGGGCCCCCGTGTAACCGATGACCGGGTGTTTGACCCCGGCCATTCCGGCAGGTTCCGAGCCCACCTTCTGGCCGGTGAACAGATCGGAGGGGATCGCGTTTGGGATGTAAAAGGCGTGCGGATTGTACTGAGCCATCTCATCCCGCATGGTCTTCGACACGCAGAAGACGATATCGGATGCACCGACGATCCGTTTATAGCGGCTTTCGATAAGGAGCCTCTCGGCCTCTGTCTTTGCATACTGTCTGTGATCATCCACGCAGTCGCTTGCAATCAGGGACGCTCTGTCCTTGAAAAAATTCAAAGCAAAGTCGGCAAAGGGATGAGGAGGATAAAGCCATAAAAGAATGTTGTTTATTCCGCAGAGATCGATCACCTTTTCGAGCTGTATATGAAGGCTCTCCAACTGCATATCCCTGGATAGTTTCTCGAGGATATGCGGAGTGTAAAGGAATACACCTTTATCATTATACAGATTGATCCTCTTCAGGTTCATATGAACATTGTCGTCAAGGGAATCCGAGCGCAAACGGGAGTTGAGATGTTCGAGGTCGATGGGCGGTTCGATGTGAAGGACCTTGCGGACCGCTCTGTGCCTCAGCAACGTCCGCGCAATGAACTCGTTGCGCCTGCCGTACAAGCCCCAGTCGTTCTGGTACCACACCATAATCACGTCAAAAGGTGGTTGTATCTTTATCATACGGTTGCATCCTTTAGTCGGTGGATATAGTCTTCGAGAAACCTTCCGGCCTCATCGACCCTGCCTTCTTCATATGCTTTCAGGGCCTCAGACAGCCGCCCCTTGCCAATAGCCTTCATGTCGGTATCCGTTCCCAGACGAGACTCTGTATTTCTTTTGTAATCAAAACGATACCTGTCGCTCTCCAGTAGACCCCGCACTGCAACTGCGTTCTCAGGGTCCACTCGCACCGCAGCCTCCCAGAATTGCATTGCATCACCAGGGCGGCCCACGAGCTTGCAGAAGCTCGCAAGCGCCATGAGGCTGTCTGTATCTTCTGGATATGCTTGTGTCACGCGCTGGTATATGTCGACAGCTTCCTTGAGCCTTTGCAGATCAATATATACTCCTGCCAGGTTCTTTTGATAGGTGGGGTTCTGCGGCTCCAGCCTGACCGCTGCCTGGAAATGCCCCAGCGCAGATTCCTTATCGCCTCTTCTGAGGTGTACGAGGCCCATGAGATTATGAACAGATGCGTCATGAGGCCTTTCTGAGAGAATTCCACGCAGGCGGGTTATCGTCTCGGTGTGCTTTCCTTCCCCCATGAATCGTTCGATCTCACTGATATTGTATGGAGTATCTTTCGAAATGAGCAAGTCATATCTTCTGGTGTATTTCCGCCAGCTGTTCATGACTGCGTCCCAGTGGGGATGTTTCTTTTTCAGTCGCTGGAGGGAGCTTTCCTGCTTTCTTCTCTTTTCCGCCAGGTGGGCTTCGCTTGTTGCAAAATCATGATAGATGACCGGATCAGGCGAGTAGATCTGCTTTCTCTGGTCGGGCTCCTTTCCCAGGAGTCTGATGGCCAGTTCCCTTCCGCCGTGGCCGAATACGATGTCGTCATCCCAGCCACCGACAGCATAGAAAATATCGGAGCGGTATGAGCAGTTGCCCTCCAGGTTGCTGGGATATGGGTACGGGAGATCGCCCAGATAATAGTGAGTCGCCATTTTGTTCAAGGGTGTGTCAGTCTTTGGGCTGTAAACACCCCGGACCGCGATAACATTGTACTTTCTGTGCATCCTGAGGTGCGCTTCGACAAAGTCATGCTCAGGTATGCCGTCGTCTTCCAGGAATATGAGAATAGGAGCCCTGGCGAAAACAGCCCCCACGTTCCTGGCGAGATAAGCTCCCGTATTGGTGTTCAGGCGGACATAGGTGTCTACGAATGGCTTGAGCTGCTCGAATTCGCCTGGTTCACCACCGTTGTCCACGAATATGAGCTCATAGTTCTGATCACGCTGTTTTTCCAGGATTTGAAAATTCCTTAGATTATCCGGGTGCAGGCGCCAAGAGATGACGACGATGGAGACGGCAGGGGATTCGACAGCATTGCAGAAGTCTACGAATTCGAAACAGCTTGAATAACGATTCTTTTTATTCTGCCATCCCTTTGAATCAAGCCAGAACTCAAGGGAATGATTGTCCTTCGGATCGCAGAGTTGAACGAGTTTCGTATAATCCGGATGTCTTTTTGATAGGAGCAGATCAAACAGACAGTCGCATTTATCAAAGGGGCATATCAAAGGCTCAAGGAAAAAACCAACAGGATCTTCATCTTTGAATATATTGGGTTTTCTACCTTTGGTTTTTCTGAAGCATACAGCAGGATCGATATCGCCGTTGTGATTTATACAAATCGATTCTATTCCAGCATAACACTTGAATCCTTTGAAGCTATTCTTGTTGTGAGCAATAAGCTCATTTGCAGATAATTTAAGACTCTCTAACCTTTGATCATGTGTCAATATCTCGACCACCATTTCTTTGATCTCGGATTCCTTATAGTATTTTTTCAACCACTCCAAGTCCTGGGTCGTATACTTTTCATCAGGACTGCCAAGTTTGTTCCTGATGATTTTGACATCTATGGCAAGTTTATCACTGCCGATTATACTCAGGCTGTCGTATATTTCTTTCATAATATCCATATATTCAGGATGGGCTAGGATCTGGACCGTCACTGATATTCCATTGTGGACCAAATATCTTACATTTTTCAGAAAGCGGTCTTTGTGGGTAAATTCATAATGATATGAAGTTGTGAAATGAATCTTTTCCAAATAATCGGCAAGCAATGATCTCATCTTCTCGAAAAATGATAACGGCATGCTCAGGTTGGTAACAGTAGCAACATATACCCTATCCCCAAATGTACAAAAAATGTGTTTAAGAAAATCCAGATAATTCGGGTGAATGGTAGGCTCACCGCCGGTGATAGAAAATTTGAGTCTCTCTTTTCTTATGGAAGATAGCTTATCAACAGCAGTTTTCAATGATCCAATATCATGGAAGTATCCATTAATATTGTCTTTTACTGAGCAGTACGTACATTTGTAATTGCATCTTCTCGTCAACAACCAGTTTATTTTAAAAGTATCTTCCATAGAAGGCTGGTGAGTTTTTATGAGATTGGACATGAGCAGCAGTCCGGTGATATTTGAACAATCTGTACCATTGTGTTCTGGTATGATCGATTCGCCTTTTACAATGATGCATCCTTCTTTGCATGCAGATTCGGCAGAGTCGCCGGCGTGAAGGTGATCCTGAGACCCATTGCCGGCATTCTTATCCGATGCTGACGTAAAAGGATTATGTTCATTATTCTTGGCCAGTACATAGTCCGCGCTGTTCAGTATTTTATACAGGCTTTTTTCAGAAGCACCGACAATGATGTCCGGATAATCTGAAAAAATTCTACGAATAATATTTTCATGCTGGGATGAACACTCAGTGACAATCATTCTCAGCGTTCTTTTGAAACATTTTATTGCCTCTTCCTTAAAGTAATCGGCATGCTTATCTTGTCCGGTCCGCTTGTAATAACGATATAACCAAGCACGAGTGTCGCCATTATTGAACTGCTGAGTTATCTTATCCAAAGTTGACCATACAGCGGATGAATGTTTTCTATAAACCGCTTCTGCGATCTCGGGCATGTATTTGCCCTTGCCGAAGTGGCCGAGTAGCGAGGTGAGGAATTTATCACCATTGTAGACTTTGAAAAATTCGTCTGGAAAATCTTTTAAGACATTTCGGAAACACATTGTCAGTGTAAGGATCATCGTACCCTGGATCAGCTCTTCAGAAGAGAGGTCTTTCTTTAAGTTTTCAGGCAACTTGGAATAATCTACGATATTGCCGACTTCATCGACGATCATAGCATTGTGATAACTTATGACGTAATCTGGATTTGCTTCGAGAAACTCCACCTGTTTCTGGAGTTTGAGAGGGTCATTCCAATAATCATCGCCTTCACATAGGGCGATGTATTTGCCCTTTGCCTGGGGGAAAACAAAATTGATGAGAGGTTTCTTGCCCTTTGAATATTGGTTTTCCCTTTGGAATATCGGAAAAATCAACTCTGGGTATTGATCAGCATATTCTTGTACGATTTGGGTAGTTCCGTCTGTGGAGTTGTCATCGTGAATAATGATTTCAATGGGAAAATCGGTTTGTTGCATCAAAAACCCTTCTATGGTCTGGCGTATGTACTTCTTGTGGTTGAAAGTCAAACACGCAACAGTCGCTAACGGCTTCTCCATGTTAAGCTCCTTTTATCATTCAGAGTGCCTAAGAGAGTGTACCATGTATGGTTCACACGCTCCCTTGTGTCCCTCAAGAGGATTCAGCCTTTGGCAGAACAACATATTACACTCATCCATCTCCAATAAGTTCATACTCTCAGAATGGCGATATCTTTCATACCCAGCACGCAATGATTTACGCGCAACCATTCAGGGTTCGGTTTTCTGCCTTGCGCCCAAGCGATGAGCGCGGCAGGTATGTCTGCTCCAGCCTCATGTGAGAACGGATAGTGGCCACCAAAACGGGGATTTGCCTCCAGCAAAAGAGGGCCTTGATGATCCATCATCACATCCACATCAAGGAGCCCGATATGACCTAATTTTTCACCTACCATCTTGCCGAATGATTCAAGTTCAGGATGATCGACTGTAACAGCAGCATCGGTTTCTCCTGCTCTCATGGCCAACTTACGTTTCACAAAACATGCTGCGAAACGGCCGTTCAGATCGTTTATGACATCCAAACCGTATTCAGTACCGGTAATGTATTCCTGGATTATTAAGTTTTCTTCTCCCGATTTTGCCAGTAACCTGTTTGATTCCATGCGCGAGATTTTTCGTTGAATCAGCAGGCAAGCAGCCCGTAGTTCATCTTCATTGTATGCCGTCTCGAGGCATATGGAACCTTGACCCCTTCGGGGCTTAATTATCAGTGGGTAACTCAACCGTGCATCCTCTAACTGTTTCAGCGCCTCTGCAAGTCCAAGGGCCGTTCTGGGGACGCGTATACCTTCGTGAACTCCAAACTCAAAAGTTGAATATTTATCGAGGCATGTATCCAGAACAGGCAAACTTGACACTACAGGAATGACGCCAAGCCGATGAAACTCATCAGAAGCCCGGGCTATAAAGGGTGCTTCCCAATCATGCAGAGAGCAGAGGATACGGACTTTAAACTCTTGACAAATCTCTAGTAATCGTTCGATAAATCCATTCTCACCAGCCTGTGGGACAGTAAATGAGTGATCAGCTGCCAGCATACCGGCAGTATTGGCCTCTGAATTTGAGGCAATGACCAGCCCGCGTCCGGCCAGTGCCTTTTGAAAGTAGCGGACAAGATAACTACGGCGGCCAACGCTGCTCAATAAGATATTCAAAACACCCTCCTGAAATACTTTTGGAATTCAGGCTGTGTATACCGGTTCTTGATATACTCAGGGTGATATACAAAAACCGTGAATTCAAATAGAGCATAGTTGTGCAATATGACAAAAAAACGGCTCAGGTGATCCACAATGAAATTGAGGAGCTTTGGCAGATTGCAATAGTAAACTTCTGTTTGGTAGAAATCAACAAAAGGTGTGATGTAATTAAAAGCAACGCCCTTTTTGCACATGGTGAAGGAGTTCAAGATCAACGATTGCGCATAGGCCTCCCACCGCCTGATAGGTATGTCCCGGCGTTGGTGGAATAAACCGCTCATCACTACATAGTCGTAATGATCTTCAAATGGCTGTTCTGATATGTCTCGAAGGTAGAACTGCAATTCTGGATAGCGTTTTTGGGACTCCAAGTAGTAGTCCTCAACAATTTCAGACCCAGAGTAATCAACATCAAGTCCTGGGTAATTGGCCTTCAGGTAAGCATAGTAATCGGATAATCCCATGCCGACATCGTGAATCGAGAATTGTTGATCTCCTGCAAATATCTTTGAAAGCTGTTCATAGCGAAGCCGTTTGTGCTCAAGAGATTCCGAACTCACAGCCATTGGAGTTCCCTTGTACTTTTCATAGAGCTGTTTGAAGTGTTCTATCTGTAACTTCTTTACGTCGTTCATAGCATATCCTCTGTGAAGCATATGCTTTCCGGACTGATCAATTGGCCAGGTCTGTATGAGCGGCGGCATCTGAAATAGCGATCATACCGTTGAATCCTTTTTAATACCAAGCTGGCTGTATCTCCCTTGCGGGATACCAGGAAATATCCATTCGGCAGTTGTGAAGCAACGATTTCCTTATCTATCAATGAGTTAGGGGTTGGTTGCAGTGAGGTCTCGCGAAGAAAGTAGTATGCATCTGCAGCCCTAAAGTATGGGCCGAGATACCGGAAACTCTCCTGGGTATTTGCTTGTATGAAATGATGGATCTCCGTAAGCGGTCTGGACCAATCGATCCGTAGAGACTCTTTCTCCCATTTCCACTTTGGGTAATACTGACCGATAAGGTTCTGACTCTTTCCGATTGCTTCGCCTCGCACCGTCTTCTCTTCAAACAACTGCAAAACTTTAAGCATCTGCCGGGCACCTAAGTCGCCCAGTTTTGCAAAGAGTTCCTGTGGAGTCTCGTCATCAAGAACTTTTATCGAATCCTGTACTATGATCTTGCCAGTGTCGAAGCTTTCATCAACGAAATGGATCGTTGAGCCGCTTTCTTTTACACCATGCAGCAGCTGCCAACGGGTTATCGATGTGCCCCGGAACAAGGGCAAAAGAGAAGGGTGAGTATTAATACAACCAAGAGGGGGATGCTTGAACACATTTTCTGGGATCAGCTCGTGCCACCCACCACCCAGCACAATTAAATCCGGATTCAACTCCTTAAGTTTCTGAAAAAATGATTCTGACTTCATAGTATTACATTTGACAATTGGGAGCCCCGACTTCTTGGCCAACAGCTCCTCAGATCGTGTGTTTTTTAATGGGCGGCAACGATAATAACGGCATTCCAGCGAGTACAGGAACCGTGCAAGGTGATGAAACACTGGCAGTTTGTACCAATTGAATTCATCTTTCAGGACTACTGCCACAATATTGACTTTATGCCGGATCAGGGCATTGAGGATCTTATATCCCGAGTGATTAAAATGGCGTGTCACATAAAGGATTCTGATGGTGTTATGCGGCTTGATGTGGGAGTATTCGCGAATACCTGACTGGTGATTGTATTCTCTCTTGCAATCTTCACATGCGGTGCCTAGATTCACTGCTTCTTCCAGATTGGACGCAGGATGTGCTAACGGATTGAGGCTTATCCGGCTGACGATGTTGTCTCTCTCAGGATACCCGAACCAAAGGAAATTAAAATTACTTTCACCATTATTGTTCCAGCTGTCAGCCGGTGCATTCAACAATGAATAATGAAAAGTATTATAGCTCATCGCGAGTCTCATATGTTGATGACACTAGTTCATGTCGCCTTGCCACCGTATGTGGTTTTAATAACATACCCATCAAAACAATTTGTATACAGCTCCTAGCCATCTTAAATCCGCACTTTATCCACAGTAGACAATTGCTAATTCCTGGTCGCATCATATTTCATTTTTACAGAAATCCCCCAGTTAACTTCCTTGATTTCAAAACACTCATAGTTTCTCGTCGGGACGAGTTCTTCGACTACCATCCGAACGGCGGGTGTGTTTTTTTCGTCTTCGGAGTACTGGGCATAGGGGTCTTTCCCTTCACTTAAGGCCTTTTTATAAGCAGGTGATTTGTTTATCGTCCAATTGAGATCGTCGAATATTATTATTCCGCCTGGCTTTAGGAGTAAGTCGATGAGGAAAAAGCCGAAACCTGTATTATCCCATGTGTGAGCCCCATCCAGATAACAGAAATCAAAGACAGGCTCCTTTGTGTCCTTTATGATCTTGGCCAGCTCCCATGTGTATGACCTTTTGCAGAATACCGGAGTGACTCTGTGAGATAGATTGTAGCTGTTGAGAAGTTGTATAATGTTCGGGTCTTTTTCTCTGGCGATTTCCAGGTCAAATGTTGTCAGGTGACCCTCGCCGATTTCTTCAAAGATCGATGCTATCAGTATGCTGCTCTTGCCATGGTAGAATCCAACTTCTATCGCATTTCTAAAATTATTTTCCACGATGATGCTTTTTATGATCTCGGCCTGCCTGTATCTCATGTATGGGATATTTTCCAACTCCTTGCATAACTCTTCTATTGATTTCATGCCAGACTTCCTCTTTTTTTCGTATAGTGTTTATGCCCTCTTATTTGATTGATAACCTGCATGACGCGATCGAGTTCCAAGTCAGGATAGATGGGCAGACAGAGCACCTTTTGCGTGATCTCCTCGGCTGTGGGGAGATTGCCGGGCTGAGCCGACTCCAACCCCTTGTAGGTGGGGAACTGGCTGATCAGAGGGTAAAAGTATCGTCTTGAAAAAATACCATTTTTCTTCAATGCGTCATACAATTCATCTCTCGATTTTCCGTATTGTTCTTTATCGATAAGTATTGGAAAATATGCATAATTATGTCTTACCCCAGGGACATCTTCAAGACAGGTAATCCCTGGTAATCTACTGAGATTCAGTCGGTAGTATTCTGCAATTTTCTTTCTTTTTTCGATGGATTGATCCACATAATTTAACTGCAACAGGCCCAGGGCAGCCTGGAATTCGTTCATCTTTGCATTGATTCCCGGTGCGACGACTGTGGTTTCGCCTGCAAATCCGAAGTTTTTTAGGAAATCTATCCTTTTTTTCGTTACTTCGTCATGACTGATGATCGCTCCCCCTTCAAAGGTAGTGAAAATCTTGGTGGCATGAAAGCTCAGGACAGAGAGATCCCCAAAGTTCAGAATAGAATTGCCGTTTATTGTGACGCCAAAAGCATGACATGCATCGTATATAACTTTCAAACCGTATATTCCGGCAATATCCTGAATTTTGGCAATATCACATGGATTTCCATAGACATGAACCGGCAGAATGGCTGTTGTTTTCGGGGTGATCGCCGCTTCAATCTTCTGTGGATCCAAGTTATATGATACCGGATCGATGTCACAGAATACCGGTTTGATTCCATTCCAGTGGAGAGCATGGGTTGTCGCAACAAAACTGAAAGGGGTGGTAATGACTTCTCCGGTAATACGCAAGGCCTGAAGGGCGCTGATCAGGGCGAGCGTTCCATTTGAAAAAAGGGAAACATACTTTACGTCTAAATACTCAGCGAGCTTTTTTTCGAACATATCATGGTATGTTCCCTTATTTGTGAGCTGTTTCGTCGACCAGATATGTTCAAGATACTCCTGAAATTCTTCGAGAGGCGGCAGGAAGGGTTTGGTCACATATATTGGTTCATATTCTTTCATCATTCCCTCCGTTTTTAAGTCTTGTTGCGCTCTTACCATTCCGCTTTCCCTTCCGCCGGATTTCCCCGAAATCAGACTCTGCTGACACGGGAGACTTTTCCAAAGCGTGTATAATATGCGACACTCTGTACACATATGTTGGACAAGCAAGATACATGCCTTGGGTATATTGGGAAAAAACCATACAAAACTAGTAGGTTGTATGGTAGTCCTCTTGGGAAGTAGTCAAATGTTTGACGAGTTTCCATGGGGATGACAAAGAGTGGATGATAATAGATGGTACCTGAGGGCGGAATCAAAGATTCAGCTAGCGAGGGGTCCTTCTGTAATGAGCATTGATAAGAGGAAAAAAAATTAAAGAATACAGTGTGCGTGACGATAAGAGAGACTGTAAGAGCAAATAGAGAAAGAAGAGTAAACAATGAAAGGAGGTGGATGGAACAAGGTCTGATCAGGACCTAAAAACTGATCGCAGATGAATAAAACGGCCAAGGAAGGCCGGGAAAACTAAAAATCAAGGAGGATTGAATCATGGCACTTCGCATTAACACCAACATCGCAGCAATCAACGCACACCGGCAGTTACTCGGCACAGAAGCAAAACTCGGTTTGAGCATGGAAAAGCTCTCCAGCGGCTTCCGCATCAATCGCGCTGCCGACGATGCGGCAGGTCTGGCAATTGCCAATAGGCTCCGTACCAATATCAGGTCGCTCACCGTCGCCTCCAGAAACGTGACTGAAGGCAAGGCATTGCTCCAGATCGCAGAAGGATCAGCCAACCAGATCGAAAGTATTCTCGAAAGGATGAAAGAGCTTGCCACTCAGGCGGCTTCCTCCAATGCTGGATTGGACGGCGACAAGCTGGATGCCGAATTCCAGAGTCTTAAAGACGAGATCGACCGGATCGTGGATGATACCAACTATCAGGGAACACCTCTTCTGGACGGCGATTTTATAGGCACCTTCCAAGTTGGTTCTTCCACTTCCGCCGAGTTCCATGGATCATCCCAGATCAACATCCAGATCAACGTCGGTGGCGCGGCTGGGACGGGGCTGGATACCGCGGGCCTGGGGATCAGTGCGTCAGCCATTGATGATGCAGATGGTGCTGATGCTGCCCTCGCGGCAATAGATGATGCCATCGATCATCTGGCTGAAGTGCTGGGCAACATTGGCGCCGCTATGAACCGGCTCGACTACACCTACTCCAACCTCCAGGTGCAGATCGAGAACTTCTCGGCCTCAGAATCCGTCATCAGGGACGTGGATATGGCCTCGGAGATGGTGAACTTCACCAAGAACCAGATCCTGCTCCAGGCTGGCACGGCGATGCTCGCACAGGCCAATATGTCCACGCAGGTCGTTCTCTCCCTGTTCGGCTAATACCAGTCAGAAAGGTCATGGGGGAGGAGACCTCCCCCATGATTCAATGACTGAAAGGCAGGTGTGGCCATGAAAATCGAGAGCATCAGACCAATACCGATAGATCCTGTCATGAGAGAAAAGATCGATTCAGGGTCTCCGGCCACAGCCCAGGTGTCGCGTACCAAAGGCAAGGAAACATCTCAACCTCAAAGACCTCTTCAGAATGATTCCCAATCTGCCGATGAAATTCAGCAGGACATAGCAAAGATCAACGATCAGCTTGAGTCCATGAACCGATCCATCAGATTCAGCATCGACGAAGGTACCAAGGATATTGTGGTGAGGGTCGTGGATGAGAATACCGGTGAGTTAGTCATGCAGATACCGCCGGATGAAATGTTGAGGCTGAGAGAACGGCTGAGCGAGATGTCCGGGCTGCTTGTGAGAGAGCATGTGTGAGGTAGAAACGAGTCAGGTCCCGGTGTCTGCCGCTTGAGGACCTGACCGGCTATTCTGAAGGGGAGGGGGGATTCCCATGGCAGCGACATATTCAATTTCAGGACTTGCATCCGGGCTTGACTGGCGAAGCATGATTTCCCAGCTCGTGGAACTCGAACGGCGGCCGATCACACTGCTTGAGGAAAAGCAAACCACGCTGGGCGAGAAAAAATCGGCCTGGAATCAGGTCAACTCACTTCTCCGCTCCCTGAAAACGGCGGCCGGCGCCCTGAATTCTCCCGATGACTTCAATCTCTTCACCCCGAAAGCCACCATCAACAGCACGACCCTGAATGTGTCCGACCTCTTGAGCTATGCCGTGGGTTCGAATGCGACGGAAGGCTCATACAACATTACCGTCAACAATCTTGCCGCTGCCCAGAAGCTTTCAAGCAAGAGCTTCGGCTCGACGAGCGAGGCCCTGGGGATTTCCGGCGAACTCATTATCAACAACCGGGTGCTCAGCATTGCCGCAACAGACAGCCTCTCAACAATCCAAAACAAAATCAATGCCCTGAACTCTGGCGAGAATCCGGCTGGAGTCACCGCTTCGATCATTGCCATATCTACCGGCGAGTACCGTTTGAGCCTCACATCGAGGGCCACGGGCTCGGAAGGAATATCTCTGGCCAGCGGCTCCGCCGACAATATCCTCACCCAACTCGGGCTGGCGGACGGTACGCTGTCACTGCGCAATGCCGTCACCGGCGGCGCCCGGTCATGGGCCTTTTCAAGCTCCGCCGATTCGATTGGGCAAGTCTTCGGATTGACCGGTGCGGCATCGGGCACGGTGACCATAGCTGGCGTGGCCGTCTCCATCGATCTGTCCACCGATTCCCTTGAAGACATTGCGGGCACGATCAATAACAACGCGGCCCTGCAGGCTGCAGGAGTCCACGCGTCTGTCGTTCAGTCGAAAAACGGCGATGAGACTGTTTATACCCTGCAGATAGACGGCACCCAGGATTTCACCGATTCCAGCAACATCCTCCAGACATTGGGCATCCTCAAGCAGGGGTATTCCGATGTCACGGGCTTGAACGGGACCATGGAAAACACGGTCAACGGAGCGGCGATATCGAGCAGTACACTGCTGATCGACATAGATGGATACAATACCTGGACCCCGGGTGATTTCATAACGATCCAGGGTACCGGTCACGACGGTACCGCGCTGGATGCCTCAGTGTTTTCCATAACCGAGACCTCGACGGTGGGCGACCTGCTGAGTGCGATAGAAGCGGCATTCGGTGGTGATGTCACTGCATATGTCAACGGCAGCGGGGCCATTGTCGTAGAGGATAATCAGGCCGGGGCATCAAGCCTATCACTCACGTTGACCCCGAGCATAGCGGCTGCGAACTCTTCCCTTAACTTCGGTTCCTTTGAGTCATCCACCATCCGAAAACGCGAGATCGTAGCCGGGCAGGATGCCGAGATCACGCTGGACGGCATCACCTTCACCAGGTCGACAAACCAGATTAGCGATGTGATCGCGGGTATTACACTCGATCTCATAGGCGCTCATGAAAATGCAACGATAACGCTCAATGTTGTGCGTGACTATGAAGGTGTCAAGGACAAGATCAAGGAACTTGTGGACAGCTATAATAAGGTGGTGAGCTATATTGCCGCTCAGAACGAGGCACCGGGAGAAGGTAATGCAACAAAGCCGCTCTATGCCGACACCTCGCTCTATACTGTCAAGAGCACGTTGAGAAGCATTATTCTCTCCGGGGTGACCGG